>QWCY01000093.1_pt1 | contig 135032 bp, 116 predicted proteins | sample 1972631 | NCBI WGS metagenome assembly QWCY01 (sample SAMN09866696, study PRJNA288562) | Human gut metagenome isolate pre1_stool, whole genome shotgun sequencing... | isolation source: gut | host: Homo sapiens | place: USA: California
AGCTACAGACAATAAAGAAAATAACGAAACTAATAACTCTTTAAAAGAGAAAAAATATATAAGCATATACAATGCAGAAAAAGACGATTACCAAATTTATCAAGAAGAAGAGTTATTAGACACAAGTAAACAGGAGGTGATAAGCGAAAACCAAAAAATAGAAACAAACAACTTAAACAAATATTATGCAAGCGAAGTAGAAGCTAAAAATACAAAAATGGGAATAGTATGGATAGCACTAAGCATAATAGGAGTACTAATAATCTTAATAGGGATTTGGGGACGGACCTAAAAATCCCTGTAAGAGAGAAAAAAGACTAAGGCTCTAGCAAATCTAAAAATAAAAGTTAAGCTGAAATAAGAATTGCTAGATAATAAAGTGAGAACTTAGGAAAAAGTTTAAAGAACGTTCTAAAAGTTCAAAAAATTAAATTAAGTGTGTGTAAGAAAAGCTAGTATTTTGTAATACTAGCTTTTCAAATTTTGGAATAAATAAACATATAAAGAAAATAATATATGTAAATACAAAATACGGAGGAAATAATGTTTAAGCCACAATTTATTTATTTTGAACCTAATATAAACGATTATGAATTAGGAAGAAAACTAATGAACAAATATAAAGATATTCCAAAATTTGAAATCGATAATCATAATAATATAGAGGAAATGAGAAATAAACCAAATAAAGAATTTGCAAATATGAAAAGAAATTTAATTATAGGGGTTAGAAAAACGCATAAATATGTAGAAAATCATAAAACATCAGATTTTTTAGTTCCATATACTTCGTCTGGATGTACAGCTTCATGTTTATATTGTTATTTAGTATGTAATTATAATAAATGTAGTTACTTACGATTATTTGTAAATAGGGAGCAAATGTTAGATAAAATAATAAAAACAGCAGAAAAAGCAGACAGAAATTTGAATTTTGAGATAGGAAGTAATAGCGATTTGATTTTAGAAAACACGATTACAAATAATCTAGAATGGACAATAAAAAATTTTAGTCAAACGAAAAAAGGAATGTTAACATTTCCAACAAAATTTGATATGGTAGATAGTATTTTAAATTTAAATCATAAAGGGAAAGTAACGATAAGGATGAGTGTGAATCCAGAAGAGATTATAAATAGAGTAGAACTAGGAACATCTAGATTAGAAAATAGAATAAAAGCTATAAATAAGTTAAAAGAAGCTGGATATAAAGTTGGATTGCTAATTGCGCCTGTAATTTTTGTAGAAAATTGGAAAGAGCTATACTTAAATCTTATTCAAAGGTTGTCGAGAGAATTATCATATAAAGTAAAAAAAGAACTCTTCTTTGAAATAATATTTATGACATATAGTTATGTTCACACTAAAATTAATGAAGAAGCGTTTCCAAATGCAATCAATTTATACGATAGAAATTTAATGAAATCTAGGGGAAGGGGAAAATATATGTACAAAGATGATTTAAGAAACGAAGGAAAAAAGTTTTTTATAGATAATTTGCATAAGTATTTTCCAGAAAGCAAGATAGAATATATAGTGTAAAGAAGAGATAAATGAAATCAAAACTTGTGAGAAATAGAGAGAAGAAAACAGGGATTTCAAGGACCGTCCCCAAAATCCCTGTTTAAAAAATATATAAAACAGTTGCTAGATTTGCAAAAAGTATTTATAATAATAGCAAATAAACAAAGTGAGGTATTAAATGAACATAAGATTAATAATAGGAATTCTTGTAAGTATAGTAGCCGTTGAATTTATAGCTATAATTGTACAATTAGGAAAATATAAAAAAGTAGTAGATGAAAGTATAGAATATGAGAATCTTAGGGAAGAAATATTAGAAAAAGCTACCAAAGAGAGAGCAAAATTACAAGAAGCATTAGAAAAGCAAAAAGAGATGCAAAATAAATTAAAAGAGTTAAATGCTAAGAGAGAAAAAGCAAAATAAATTCTTCAAAATAAATTCTTATAAAATGTTAAATAGAGTTATTATGACGAATTTTTATAAATTTGTTACATAAAATAAATTAATGATAAATAAAAGCAGAGAAAAATGTAATTTTAAGCAAAATAATAAGCTAAAAATGTTGACTAAAAAAATTAGAATTAGTATAATAAAAACTAGGGAAACTAAAGATAGAAAGGATAAGGAGTATGAAAAAAAGTAAATCAACAATAATAGCAGTTGTATGCTTAATATGTGCTATGGCACTAAGCATTTTTGCAACTAGTGTTAAAGCCACAACAATGGAATTTGGCTTGCAAGAATATAGAAAAGCAAGAGAAGATGGCGCGCAATATGGATATAAAATCTCCGATAAATATGTATGGAAACTTGTTACATATAATGGTCAAACAATAGATTACAGTAAAACAATATACTGCTTAAAAGCAGAACAAGGATTTTATACATCAAACCCAGGTGTATTTAGACAAGAATATGATACATCATATAATTTAAAAGATAAAACATCTATGCCAAAACTACCAGTAGCAGAAGAAGATTATAATTCAATTATTTGGATATTAAACCATGCATATATCCAATCTGCAGAAACAGCAAAACAAGATAAAGAAGTTTTACTAAAAAATGCAGGAATAACAGAAAGAATTGAATTAACAGATGATGATATAGATGTTATTCAACAATTAGCTATATGGTACTTTACAAATAAAGACAACCCTGTGTATCATACAGATTTTGCAGGAGAACCATCATTACAAACAGTATTAGAATCTAAGAAAACAGGTGAAAACAAGGAAGAATATAGAGCAATAGAAGATAAAAATCAACCAAGATTCGACCAAATGGAAAAACTATTTAAATATATAGTAGTAAATGCAAAGAATGCGACAGAAGAATCAAATAAAAATGAAGCTCCATTAACATTAGAAAAAGGAACACCTGCTGTTGCTACAGAAAACGACAATTATATTATAGGACCATATACAATAAAGAAAAATAACGATACTCCATATACTTTAAACATAAATGTAACAGATAGAAAAGGAACAGACTTAACAAATAATGTAAAATTCTTAAATGCAGATAAACAAGAAATAAGTGTAGACGACATAATTGGTAAAGAATTCTACCTAAAAATTCCAGTAGAAACTATAGTAACAAATAAAATAGATGGAATTAAATTTAATATGAATGGTACTTATACACAAACTACAGCAACATATTGGACAAGTTCTTCTAATAATACAGTACAACCAATTGTAGTAATAGAAAGAGCACCACAAGAATTTTCAGGAAGTAACGAAGTTTTATTTTCAGTAGAAGGAAAATATAGCTTTAAATTAGTAAAAGTAGACTCAGAAGATATAAATAAAAAATTACAAGGTGCAGAATTCGAAATTACAACACCTACAGGAACACAAACTTACACAACTGACGAAAATGGAGAAATAAATGTAGCAGATATTAAAATTACAGAACCAGGTGTTGACACAATAACAATAAAAGAAACAAAAGCTCCAGAGCCATATAAAATGTTACTAGAAGAACCATTAACATTAAAAGTAACAAAAGATGTAGCTAATGGTAGTTACACAGCAACAGATGCAACATTAGAAGGATACGGAAAAGATGCAGTTCAAATAAAAGATGGTGTTGTTACAATAACTGTTGCAAACAAACCAAAAATATTTGATTTAAGCTTAAAAAAATGGGTAAGTAAAGCAATAGTAACAAACGAAGATGGATCACAAAACATAATAGAAACAGGACATACAGGTGACGAAAATCCAGAACCACCAGCAAAAGTAGACTTAGGAAGACAAGATATAAACAAAGTAACAGTAAAATTCGAATTTCAAATAAAAGTAACAAATGAAGGCGAAGTTGCAGGTTATGTAAAAGAAATAACAGACTATATACCAGAAGGTTTAAAATTCATAAAAGAGGATAATCCAGATTGGTATGAAAGAGAACCATTGGATGGAAAAGAAAGAGTTGCAACTAAGAAATTAGAAAATAAATTATTACAACCAGGCGAAAGTGCCACAGTTTCTATATTATTAACATGGATAAATGGTGAAGATAATATGGGACTAAAAACAAATATAGCAGAAATAAGCAAAGATGATAATGAGTTTGATTTACCAGATATAGATTCTACACCAGACAACTTTAAAGATGGTGAAGATGATATAGATGATGCACCTGTTATTATAACAGTAGCATTAGGTGATACAGTAATATACATAGGTGTTGCAACACTTGCAATAGTAATATTAACAGTAGGAACATTTATTATAAAGAAATATGCAATATAAAAAATAATTAATTATAAAAACCCAAAGTGTTATATAACATGGAGGGTTTTTTATATTGGAATTGTATGTATTATTTATTTCTTAAAAAATACATAACCAGAATTTTAAGTAGTGTCTGCCAATCATAGCTTAAGGTAGTAGAATGGCTCTTGAAAAAAATTGGCAAATAGTGTAAAATGTATAAAGCTAAAAAAGAGCGAGATTATATGAAGGAGGAATAGAAAATGAAAGTAATTTTATTAGACAATATTAAGGGTGTAGGAAAAAAGGATGAGGTAATAAATGCAAGCGATGGTTATGCAAGAAATTTTCTATTTCCTAAAAAACTAGCAGTGGAAGCAAATGCAGAAAATATGGCGAAATTAAAAGGAAAACAAGATTCTGCAAGCCACAAAAAAGCAGTAGAAAAAGACGAAGCAAAGCAAATTGCAGAAAAATTAAAAACAATATGTCCAAAGCTAAAAATTAAAACAGGAGAAAATGGAAAAGTATTTGGTGGCGTAACTGCTAAAGATATTGCAGATGTACTAAATAAAGAATATAAAATAAATATAGATAAAAAAAGAATAGAGTTAAAAGAAAGTATTAAAACTTTAGGAGTTACAAAAGTTAATGTAAAATTATATGAAGGAGTTACAGGAGAAATAAAAATAGATATAATTCCAGAGTAATATTAAAGTAAAATGTATTAATATTTTAAGTAGCAAGAGATATTAAAATAAATATGCTACAAGCAAAAACATTAAGTTAAAAGTAACTAGGAGGAATAAAATGGAGCTAGGAAAAATTCCACCAAATGATGTAGAAGCAGAACAAGCAGTTATAGGTAGTATGCTAACAGATAGAGATGCTGTAATATCTGCTATAGAAATTCTTAAAGAAGAAGACTTCTACAGAGAAGACAATAAAACTATATATGAAGCAATTTTAAACTTATATAATAGATCAGAGCCAATAGATATTATAACATTAAAAGCAGAGTTAACATCTATGGGAATGTTCGAAAAAATAGGAGGATTAGAATATATAGTAGGGTTACCAGAAAAGGTACCAACAACAGCAAATGTAGAAAGATATATTAACATAGTAAAAGAAAAGTCAGAATTAAGAAGACTTATAAAAGCAGCAAACGAAATTATAGAGCAAGGCTATGATCCAACAGAAAACATAGATGACATAATGAATAGTGCAGAAAAAAAGATCTTTAACATTATGCAAGATAAAGACCAAAAAACTTATAGTGCAATAAAAGATGTTTTGGTAGATGCTTTTACAGAATTAGAACAATTATATAATCAAAAACAACATATAACAGGTGTACCTACTGGTTTTATAGACTTAGACTACAAGATGGCGGGTCTTCATAATTCAGATTTAATCTTAATTGCAGCAAGACCTGCTATGGGAAAATCTGCTTTTGCTTTAAACATTGCAACAAATGCAGCAGTAAAAGCAAAAGTTCCAGCAGTACTATTTAGTCTGGAAATGTCTAAGGAGCAAATGGTAAACAGAATTTTGTGTAGTGAAGCAATGGTAGATAGCAATAAAGTAAGGACAGGAAAAATAGATGATGATGACTGGATAAAACTTGCAGACACAATGGGAGATTTATCAGAAGCGCCTATTTATATAGACGACACACCAGGTATCTCTATTAACGAAATAAGAGCAAAATGTAGAAAACTTAAACTAGAAAGAGATATAGGACTAGTAGTAATAGACTACTTGCAACTTGTACAAGGATCATCAAAAAGAGCTTCTGGAAGTAGAGAGCAAGAAATTTCGGAGATAAGTAGATCTTTAAAAATATTAGCTAAAGAAATAAATGTACCAGTAATAGCACTATCACAGCTGTCCAGAGCACCAGAGCAAAGACCGGACCATAGACCTATGCTTTCTGACCTTCGTGAATCTGGAGCTATAGAACAAGACGCAGATATAGTAATGTTTTTATATAGAGATGATTATTATAACGAAGACAGTGAAGATAAAGGACTAGCAGAAGTAATTGTTGCAAAACACAGAGCTGGTTCAACAGGAACTGTAAAGCTAGTATGGCTTGGTAATTACACAAAATTTGCTAATATGGAAAGATATAGAGAATAAATTAAAAAATAAAAAGATATAAGTGTAAGAAAAATAAGTTGTAACTTAAAATTTTAGATATAGAAAAATAAATTAGCTTAAAGGGACGGTAGAATGGAAAAAAATATTTTAAAGACCATAAAAAAATATGAACTAATAGAATCTGGGGATAAAGTACTTATTGCAGTATCTGGGGGACCAGATTCTATGTGTTTATTAGACATTTTAAATAAATTAAAAGAAAAGCTAGGGATAGAAATAGCTGTTGCTCATGTAAACCATGGAATAAGAGAAGAAGCCAAAGAGGAAACAGAATACATAAAAGAATATTGTAGTAAATATAATATAAAGATATATATAAAATATGCAAATGTATTAAAGTTGGCAAAAGAAGAAAAAATTGGTTTAGAAGAAGAAGGCAGAAAAGTAAGATATAATTTCTTTAACGAAATTTTAGAAGAAACAGGATTTAATAAAATTGCAATAGCACATAATATGAATGACAAAACAGAAACAGTTTTAATGAATATAATAAGAGGATCAGGAAGCTTAGGGCTAAAAGGGATAGAGGCTAAAAGAGATAATAAATATATAAGACCTTTAATAGAAACAGAAAGATGTGATATAGAAAAATATTGCCAAGAGAACAAATTAGAGCCTAAATTAGACCAAAGTAATAATGATAATACATATACAAGAAACAAAATAAGGAATGTGTTAATTCCATTTATAAAAGAAGAATTTAATCCTAACGTTATAAAAGGAATTAATAAATTATCAGAAATAGTAACAGAAGAGCAGAATTATTTAGAAAAAATTGTAAATAATATATATAAGAAAATTAAATTAGAAGAAACAAGTGAAAAAGTTGTACTAGATTTAAAAGAATTTAATGCACAAGAAACGATAATAAAAAAGAGGGTATTATTATTTAGTATAGCTAAAATATTTGGAACAAGTAAGAATATAGAAAAAATACATATAGAAGATATTATAAAATTATGTGAAAGGAATATAGGAAATAAATATTTAACTCCAAATAAGCATGTAAAGGTTTTTATAAATAAAGGAAAAATTATTATATCACATATATATTAATATCCGTAAGAGGAAATAATTTGACACACAAAAGAAACAAAAAATAGCTTGAAATCAATTGTTATATATGTTATATATGCTTATAGCAATAAAGAAAATTCATAAAAAGTGATAGGAGGAATTAAATTGAAGAACGGTATTAAATCATTAGCGGTATGGTTAATATTTTTAATTATATTTATAGTATTAATTTCATCAATAATGGATAATTCAGGTAACAAATTAGCATACTCAGAATTATTAGCAGATATGGAAAAGGGAACAGTTAAAAGTATAGAAATACAATCTGGTGGAGAAAAAGCTTTAGTAGAAGTAGAGGGAGAAGCACTTCCAAAAGAAGTTAATATTCCAGATATTAATAGCTTTATGACATATGCACAAGAAATATTAAAAACAAATAGTTATACATTAACAGAAAAGCCAGAATCAGTATTTATGAAGGGACTTTACCTATTAATACCATTTGGAATTATAGTAATTGTTTTATTATTTGGATTACTATTGTTTAACCCTGGTAACCAAGGTGGAAATAAAACAATGTCATTCGGAAAAAGCAAGGCTAGAGTAACAAATGGTGCAGAAAAAACAAAAGTTACATTTGACAATGTAGCAGGTGTAGACGAAGAAAAAGAAGAATTAGAAGAAATAGTAGAATTCTTAAAAACACCAAAGAAATTTACAGACATGGGAGCTAGAATTCCAAAAGGAGTTTTACTTGTAGGTCAACCAGGTACAGGTAAAACATTACTTGCAAAAGCAGTTGCAGGAGAAGCAGGAGTACCATTCTTTAGTATAAGTGGTTCTGAATTCGTAGAAATGTTTGTAGGTGTTGGTGCATCTAGGGTTAGAGATTTATTTGATCAAGCTAAGAAAAATGCTCCATCTATTATATTTATAGATGAAATAGATGCAGTAGGTCGCCAAAGAGGTGCAGGCCTTGGTGGAGGACATGACGAAAGAGAACAAACATTAAATCAACTTTTAGTTGAAATGGATGGTTTTGGAACAAACGAAGGTGTTATAGTGCTTGCAGCAACTAATAGACCAGATGTATTAGACAAAGCATTATTAAGACCAGGAAGATTTGACAGACAGATAGTTGTATCTGCTCCAGATGTAAAATCTAGAGAGCAAATATTAGAAGTTCATGCTAGAAAGAAAAAGTTAGCAGAAGATGTTGATTTAAAAACAGTTGCAAGAAACACTTCTGGATTTGCAGGTGCAGACCTAGAAAATATTTTAAATGAAGCAGCATTACTTGCAGCAAGAAGAAACTTAGATTGTATTGGAATGAAAGAAATTGAAGATGCAATGGTAAAAGTTACAATGGGACCAGAAAAGAAAACAAGAGTAAGAAGCGAAAAAGAAAATAAATTGGTTGCTTACCATGAAGCAGGTCACGCAGTAGTAAGTAGATATTTACCAACACAAGATAAAGTTCATCAAATATCTATAGTACCAAGAGGAATGGCTGGTGGATATACAATGTATAGACCAGCAGAAGATAAATCTTTTAGATCTAAAACAGAAATGGAAGAAAATATAGTTTCATTACTAGGTGGAAGGGTTGCTGAAAAGCTAATATTAGACGATATTTCTACAGGTGCAAGCAACGATATAGAAAGAGCAACAGCAATATCTAGAGCAATGGTAACAAAATATGGTATGAGCGAAAAATTAGGAACAATTACATTTGGTGCAGACCAAGAAGAAGTGTTCTTAGGAAGAGATTTAGCACATGCTAAAGAATACTCTGAAGAAACTGCAGCAATTATAGACGAAGAAGTTAAAAAGATTGTAGACGCAGGATATGAAAAAGCTATAAATATTTTAAGTGAACATGTAGATAAATTACATGCAGTAGCAAAAATATTATTAGAAAAAGAAAAAATTGATGGAGAAGAATTCGACAAGATTTTTGGAGAATAACACAGCAGGGATTTTGGGGACGGTCCTTAAAATCCCTGTTGAATTAAATAAAAACCTCGATGTTTAGTATTTGTGCATCGAGGTTTTTATCTTTTTACCTCCCAGTTAGGCAGGGGGAATATATTGCCTTTATTGAAAATTTTAGATTGTTTTGGGGATTTTATTTGTTTATGGAAAATTTCAGATGATATGGTGGATTTTTATTTGTTCATGGAAAATTCCAGATGATATGGCGGAGTTTTATTTGTTTATGTAAAATTTCAGATGCTCTGGCGTAAGTTTATTCATTTTATAATAATAGACTTGCTTTTGTATTTTCAATAGTAGTTAGAATTAAATTTAAGATAATTAATTTGGGATGTAGATAATGCAAAATAATGATTACTAAGTACTTTGAGCAACTGATATTTAAAGCTAGTAAGACTAAAGCAAAGTGTAATAAAAAAATAATATAAAATGACGAAAAATAGTACCCGTAAATAAACAGAGGTATACTTCTTTAAATGGAAGTATGCCTCTATTTACTTATTTTATGGGAAAAAGTAAAATTATGATAATAGGATATTATGGAACGAGTAGGTGTATATAGATGAAAAGAAATAACGAGAAAGAAGGAAAGCAAGAAAAGAAGAATATTAACATTTGTACTAATAAATTTTCGAAAGTAATATTTATAATATGTATTGCTATTTTTATGCTGACTATATTAATAGTAATGAACAAGGAAAATATAGTAGCATTAGGAAAGACGATAACTAGTGATATAAACAGAAAAAATGCGGAATTAGTAAATAGCGAAGCAAAAAGCGTAACAAACATAGATTTAACAGGTTTAGTTACAGGGGAAGATACAGAGCATACACATATATATGAAACTGTTACAAATAGTACAGAACATTGGAAGCAATGTATAATTTGCAACAATAAAATTGATGTAGAACAGCATATTTTGGGAGAAAAAACATGGGCTGCTGGTAGCGAAAGCTGTGAGAAAAACAATTTTTATACTCAAAGATGTAAATGTGGATATCAAGTAAAAGGACGTAAGCCATGTGTTTGGGATGGACATAGTTATACGAGAACGACAAACTATAGGCATATAAAGATTTGTAATGTGTGTAGAGGACAAATAGATAATGAATATTATATGGAAAACGATCCAAATACGTTATATGTAAATAAGATTGAACAATGTGTTAATAGCAAGGGAGATATTACATGTTCAAATTTAGGAATATGTAACATATGTAACTCGGATTGGAATACTAGTCCACATCAATTAAATGCAAAAGCTGAAGGTATGAGTGGAACAACTAACATATATTGCTCAAGATGTAGCAAATCATTTGGAACAGTTGAATTTAATATAACTAATAATCATTCTGCGCCATCTACATATACAGGAAATTTAACAGTTAATCTTACGAATGGAGCTACAATAGATACAACACACGATGGGACAGTTAGAACTATTGGTACTCCGTTTGAAAAAGTTAATGGAGCTAGAACAGATATTAGTAGTACGTCTGCAAAGTATACAATATCAAGTACATTTAAAAATACTTGGAAAGAACATTATTCTGCATATTATATAGTAAGAGTAATTATAAATAATTGTAAAACCTCAATGAATTTATTGAATAGTTTTTATATGTATCCAGATACAAAAGCACAGCAAACACCAACAATACAAGTTATAGATTCAGAACAGATTGAAGGAGATTGGGCAACAAATAAAGAAATTAAAATAACAGGAAATGAAGATTATTGTAATTATGTTACCGTAAAAATAAAAGATGATACAGGAAAAGAAATATTTTCTGGAAAGGCGACAGCAAAAGACGGAAAATATACATTAAGTTGTATACCAGAACTAGAAGCAGATGCAGATGGTAGAACGTTTTCAGTGGAGGTAATAGATTCTTGCAATAATAGTGTTACGAAAGATTTTAAAGTAAATAAGGTGGATTCGAAAGCACCAACATTAACAGAAAATGGAGAATATACCAAAGAATGGAGTAAAAATAAAGAGATAAGTTTTACAGCAGAAGACCAAGGAATAGGACAAGTACAGATAGCATTTAATAATGCAACAGATTACCAGAGTGCAACTAAAGAGAACGATAGATATATAAGAAAATATAACTTTTATGGAGATGTATATGATAAAGTAACAGCAGCAATATACTTAAAAGATGGATTAGGAAATGAAAGAACAGTAAAAGTTGATATAGGAAAATTAGATAATACAGCTCCAAAGATAACAAGAACGAATATAGCAGAAGGTAAAGTGAAAATAGAAGCAAATGATAGACACGAGAAATTAGGTGAAGGTTCTGGAGTAGTAGGATATAGATATTTAAATAGTATACAAGATACAAATGAAGAGCTAACAGAGAATGAGGGAACATATATAGAGGCGCAAGAGATACCACTAGAAGAACTGAAAAAAGCGAAATATGTATATATAGCTCCAGTAGATAGAGCAGGAAATATAGGGAATACAGTAAAAGTAAATTTACCAACATATAGCTATAGTGTAAATTATTATGAAGAAAGTAGTCAGACAAAATTAGCACAAAGTAAGGTTGTAGAAAATAAGCTATTAGGTGAAGAAGTAGAAGAACAAGCGATAGATATAGTAGGATATACGAAAGTAGAGCCAAGTAGTAAAAAAATAACAATAAAGCAAGGTGAAAATACTATTAACTTTGTGTATAGGAAAAGAACAGATATATCATATACAGTAAAATATCTAGAAAAAGGAAGCAATAAAGAAATACACAAAAGCAAAGTAGTAGCGAACCAAACATTTGGAGCTACAATAACAGAACAAGCAATAGAGATAGCTGGATACGATTTAGAGTCAGCACAAGAGCAAAGTTTAACGATAAAAGTAGAAGGAAACGAAATAATATTTTATTACGTAAAAAGTGACACGAATGTCCTAGTACACCATTATAAAGAAGGAACAACAGAAAAAGTACCATCAAGAAATGGTGGAATAGTAGAAGATGAACTAATTGAAGGAAAAGTAGGAGATAACTACACAACAAATGCTTCTAGTAATATTGCACAAAATTATGAACTAGTAGCAGAACCGAACAATAAAAATGGAACAATGACAGAAAGCCAAATAGTTGTAACATATTACTACAGATTAAAGACACCAAGTATAACAAACCAAGTAATAAACAAAACAGGAACAGACAGAATAACAATAGTAAACCAAGAAATGAGCTATACAGTAACATATAGAGCAAATATAGTAGATTACATAGGAAATGCAGAAGTAACAATAGTTGATACATTACCATATGCAATAGATGAGGCAAAATCTGATTTAGCAGGTGGAGTATATGACGCAAATGCAAGAACTATTACATGGAAGGAAACTGTAGAAAATATAAATAGTTTTGCAGATACTAATGCTACGAATGAGGTTTTAGATAATGCTAATACAACAGGAGCAAAAATTGTTGCAAATGGTGGTGCTAGTAGAGCGGAAACAAAAGCTGTTGCAAATGGTGGAAATGCTAGCGATTCTAAAGATGTTTCTGGAGTTGATAAGATTGCAAATGCTGGAACTGTTGAGATAACAAAAACATTTAAGGTAGTATATACAGGCTTAGACATGAACCAAGAAAAAGTAGTTAATAATGTAAGTGGAAACATCAAGTTATTAACACCTGAAAAAACAAGTGAAGAGGTAACAGGAAACCAAGGAAGCACAATATATAAAGCAATAATAAGCGCAGAAAAATTGGTGGACAAACAAGAAGCAACAGAAGGCGAAAAAGTAACATATACAGTAAGAATAAAAAATGAAGGAAACTTAGCAAAAACAGTAACATTAAGAGATACATTGCCAGCAGGTTTAACCTTTGACAAGAATACATTAATCCAAGTGGGAAATGTAGGAACAGTATATACAGAGCAAAACTTGAAAAACGGAATACCAGTAGAAGTTCCAGCAAAAGGAACTGTAGATGTAAAATTTGCAGGAATAGTAGATGTTTTGGCGAATGACGCGTTTAGTAAAACATTAGAAAATCAAGCAACAATAGACAACGAATTAACAAATAAAGTAACAACAAATGTAACAAAGCCAAATATTTTAGCACATAAAGAAAGTACACCAGCAAGTGGAAATAAAGTTTTAGAAGGCGACGAAATAACATACAAAATAAAAGTAAGAAATGATGGAACACGAGAAGGAACATTAGTTGTAAAAGATACAGTACCAACAGGAACAACATTTGTAGAAGGTTCTGTAAAAATAGATGGAATTGCGAACAAAGACAAAACAGCAAATGACTTAGCAAATGGAATTAATTTAACAGTTGGAGTTGGCAAAGAAATAGTTCTAGAATTTAAAGTAACAGTAAATAAATTAGCAGATAGAACAAAGATAAAAAATACAGCATATATAAACGAAGGAAAAGAAGATAAGAAAGTTCCAGAAGAGCCAGAACATACATATGTAGAGCCAAAAGCAGAGCAAAACATAACGAAAAATGGAACATCAAAAATAGAAGCTTTAGACCAAGAGATAACATATAACATAGCATACACAGCCAGAATTTCAGACTACAAAGGAAATGCAAAAGTTGTATTAGTAGACAAATTGCCATATGCAATAGATGAAACAAGATCTGACTTGGCAGGTGGAACATATAATGCAGAAAACAATACTATTACATGGGAAGAACCAGTAGAAAATATACAAATAACAGAAACAAAAGAAGTAACAGTAAATAAAACAATAAAAGTTGTATATACAGGAATAAGCAAAGATGTAACAAGTGTTAAAAACACAGTAACAGGACATATAGAGTATGAAGCTCCAATAAGAACAAGTGAAGATGTAACAGCAAACCATATAACTACAACAGGATTTACAATAAATATTCCAGTAAGCAAAGTATGGGAAGATGACAATAATAAATTAGGACAAAGACCAACAAAAGTAGTGTTTAAATTAACTGGAAGTGATGGAAGCGAATATGTAAAAGAAATGTCAAAACCAGGGACAGCAGGAAGTACAACAACACAGGACCAAACAAATCCAAATAAATGGAATGACATATTCGAAAACTTACCAAAGTATGATGTAAATAACAAAGAAATAATTTATACATTAACAGAGGAAGAAAAAGCTGAGGGAGATTTAAGATACTATGACAGTGTGGTTACAGATAAGATAGTAACTAACACAAATAAATATGGAAAAGTAACAGTACATCATTACATAATGAACGCAGATGGAAGCACTACAACAACAAAGGTTCCAGACACAACAGGAAAAGCAATAGAAGATACAGTAATAGAAGGAAAAGTAGGAGATCCATATAAAACAGAATCTGCAAAAAATATAAATGAAAAATATGAACTAGTGGCAGAAAAATTACCAGCAAATGCTACAGGAACATTGGAAAAATATAATGCAGAAAAAGAGCAAGAAGTAATATATTATTACAAATTAAAACCAGCAAAAGTAATAATAAATTACTTAGAAAAAGATGAAGATACAGATGATAGCAATAACCAAGTATTAGCAGATAAAGCAGAAATAAATGGACATGTAGACGACAAATATAATACAAATACAAATCATCGTAAAGAAACAATCGAAAAAGAAGGAAAAACATATACATTAGTATCAAACTCAGAGAATACCGAAGGTATAATGAAATTACAAGATACAGTAGTAACATACTATTACTTACAAAATACAAAAGCTACAGTAAGATATGTAGAAAGAAATCCAGAAACAGGAGAAATAGTGAAAGACCTAGAAGAGCCAACAGTAAAAGAAGGACTAGTTGGAGAAGAATTTGTAACAAATGCAAAGAACTTCTTAGGGTATAAATTAGTAGAAAGTCCAGAAAAAACAACAATTAATCTAAGCAAAGAAGAACAAACACTAATTTACTATTACGAACCAGTATATTCAGGATTAGTAGAAAATCATATAGACGAAGTAAGTGGAAAAGTATTAGAAACAAAAGTACATGATATTCAAGTAGGTAAAGAGTATAATATACCAAGCAAAGTATTTGAAGGCTATGATTTAGTGGAAACAAAACTTCCAGAAAATGCAACAGGAACTATGGGAGAAGAGCTAATTACAGTAAATTACTATTACATAAAAAAAGCAGTGCTAGAAGTAATTTATTTAGATGTATTAACAAATACGCCTTTAACAGAACAAATAGTGGATAGCACAAAACATGAAGGAGATAAATACACTACTGAGGAAAAACATTTCGAAGGGTACGATTTAAAAAAAGTAGAAGGAAACAAAGACGGAACCTTAGCTGTAGAAACCGATGCAGAAGGAAATATAACAAATAATAAAACAGTAGTAACATACTATTATGCTAAAAAATCAGCAGGAGTAGAGGAACAACATATAGACATTAGAACAAATAAAGAAATAGAAGAGCCAATACTTCATGAAGGTCACGTAGGTGACGAATATGAAATAAAAGCAAAAGATTTCTTAAGCTACAAATTAGTAGAAAAGGATGAAGAAGGAAATAGTAAGTTGCCAGAAAATGCCAAAGGACAAATGGCAGAAGAAAAAATAGTAGTAAAATATTACTATAATCAACCAGCAAAAGTAGTTGTACATTATGTAGAAAAAGCAACTGGAAAAGAATTAGAGGAAATCAACAAAGAAACAGGAGAATTGCAAAGCAGTCAAATACTTATAAATGGACAAAAAGATGAAGAGTACAAGACAGAAGCAAAAGAATTTGAATATTACACATTGCTAGAAAAAGAATTACCACAAAATGCAGAAGGAAAAATGAAAGTAGAAATAGTAGAAAATGAAAAAGGTGAGAAGATAGTAAATAACACAATAGACGTATATTACTATTATCAAGCTAAATCATCTAATATAGGAGTAGAAAAAGAAATAACAGGAATAATGGTCAATGGAGAGAAAAAAGAAATATCAAACGGAAAAGTGGAAAAGGTAGAAATCTACAGAAAGAAAACAGAGGAAACAAGTGTACAAGTAGAGTACAAAATAAAAGTAATGAACACAGGAGAAATAGCAGGAACTGCAACAATAGAAGAAAACATTCCAGAAGGAATGAAACTTGCAAATAATGACGGAACATGGGAAGAAAAAGAAGGAAAGCTAATAAAGGTAATACCAGAGATAGAAGCAGGAGAAACAAAAGAATATACAGAATTATTAAACTGGGGACAAACTGAAGCCAATATGGGAAAGAAGGCTAATGAAGTAAAATTAGTAGAAACAGGAAATGTACCAGGATTTGTGGATAACAATGATAAAGATAATACAGCAACAGCAAATGTGATTATAAGTGTGGAAACTGGAGCAGAAATACCTGTAGTGTTATTGCTAGTATTAGTTGGACTAGTAGGATTAGAAACAGTAACATTAAGATATGCAGTAGTTTTAACTAAGAAACAAAAGAGAAAATAAGATGTAAAAGACTCTAGAATAGAGAGAAAAAATAAAAAATATAGCATTTTGAAATTAATGAAATGCTATATTTTTTGCTTTTAAGTGATATATATTTATATCAAAAACACGACAAAGCTTTTGAATACTGTGGTGTTAAAGAATGTCACACCTTCACTCCCACAAAAAAATGGAATATATAACTCAAAACGGGAGTTTCAGAATATTCTCAAAGTTCAACATACATATAAAAAAATGAAAAAATATAAAACCCCGAAATATCAACGAAAATCGACAATTGCATAGTTTGCAAAAAATGTAAAAAATAACGGTAACACTATAAAAATACACAATAATTTTTGCTAGTTACATAAGAAGTATAAGTTTGACATTACGATTTTGCAAAGTTAAAATAGGTGTAGCAAAAAAATAAACATGAAAGCAAAAGAAGGATGTGGGAATTATGCATTATGCAGATATTAAAAAAGTAGATATAGCAAATGGAGAAGGTGTTAGAGTATCACTATTTGTAAGTGGGTGTAGACATCATTGCAAAGGATGTTTTAATGAGATTGCATGGAATTTTAAATATGGTAAAGAATTTACAGAGGATACTGTAAATGAAATTATGAAAGATTTAGATCACGATTATGTAGAAGGCTTAAGCCTTTTAGGAGGAGAACCTTTAGAACCAGAAAACCAAGAAGCGTTAGCTAATTTAGTTACAAAAGTAAAAGAAAAATATCCAAATAAAAATATATGGTGTTATACAGGTTTCGACTTTGAAAAAGATATTATTCCAGAATGTAAAACATCTAATGTAACAAATAAATTGATATCTAATATAGATGTTGTTGTAGATGGAAAATTTGATGAAACAAAAATGGATAAAACATTAAAATTTAGAGGGTCAAGTAACCAAAGAATAATAGATGTAAAAGAAACTTTAAAAGATAATGCAATTAAAATGGTAAAATTTACCGATTAGCATATTGACAACCAAAAGTTAATTATATATAATAGAGTAGCTATAAAAGTTGTGGTGATATTATATAGTAATATTACCTGAATTTATTGGCAAACAAATTTAAAATATTAAACAATTGTGTTAGTAGTAGCGCAAAAGTTTAATTTTATCCCACAGTTGTAAGAAGCCGGAAGGAGGGGAATATAATGTCATCAGAAGTTAAGGTAAAAGATGGAAATATAGAAGATGCTTTAAAAAGATTTAAAAGACAATGTGCCAGAAATGGTGTAATCCAAGAAGTTCGTAAAAGAGAGCATTATGAAAAACCTAGTGTTAGAAGAAAGAAAAAATCAGAGGCAGCTAGAAAAAGAAAATTTTAATATAAAATTAGTAAATGAGGTTGGAAACTAGAATAAATCTGGTTCCAACCTTTTTGATTATGTGTATTTACATTAAGTAACAGGGATTTTAAGGACCGTCCCTAAAATCCCTAAGTTTAAATGAGGAGGAGAGAATATGTTAAAAGAGAAATTGTTAGAAGATTTAAAAAATAGTATGAAAGAAAAGAATGTTGTAAGAAAAAATGTGGTTCAAATGATTAGGGCTGCTATTTTGCAAAAAGAAAAAGATAATCAAATAGAGCTTAATGATGAAGAAATTATGCAAATAATTGCTAAAGAAGCTAAAACTAGAAAAGATGCTTTACCAGATTATGAAAAAAGTGGAAGAGAAGATTTAATAAAGGAAGTTAAAGAAGAAATTGCTATTATAGAAGAATATTTACCAAAACAATTAACTAAAGAAGAAATATTACCAATAATACAAGAGATAATAAATAAAACAGGTGCAAGTAGTATAAAAGATATGGGTAAAGTAATGGGAGAAGCTAAGAAACAATTAGGTGTTAGTGCAGATGGAAAGACAATAAGTGAATGTGTAAAAGAGCTATTATCAAAATAAAATTGTAGGAGAAACAATGAAAGAAAAAATAAAAGAACATATAAAAAAACATCAAGTTTTATATAGTGCATTGTTAATATTGTTTTGCTTTTTTGCACAAATATTTTATTACAATAGAATAGAAGTAACAGACGAATTGTTTACTTTTGCTAATACATATAAACTGCATAATGGAATAAATTTATATTCACAAAACAATATAATAGATACACCACTTTTTTTCTGGATAGGTAATTTGTTTTTAAAGGTTTTTGGTAATAATTTTTTTGTATATAAAATATATGGAATAATTATATTTGAAGTAATCTTTTTATTACAATTAAATATTCTAAGAAAATTAAAAGTGCCAACAGTAAGAGCAATTGTATATATATTATTAATTTCGTTACCATTTACTAAAACTTTATTTGGAAGTGGGGCAAATTATAATAATTTAGCTATTTTATTTTGGCTACTAGGAATGAATTTTATTATAAAAAAAGACGATTTACATGTAAATATAATAGAACAAGGAATAGCTTCTGCATTAATATTTGCTACAAAACAAAATATAGGAATATATTATTTAATGGGACTTACAATCTTTACTATATATAATTATAGAAAAGAGTTAAAAACAGTTATAAAGAAATTATTGGGAATATATATAGTATTTTTAGTAATAACTGGTATGTGGATTGGAATTCTTGCTATGCAAGGTGAACTTAAAGATTTCATTAATTATTGCTTTTTAGGAATTGGAGAATTTGCAACAAAGCATTTAAAATTTCAAGATTTTAATATAGTACTATATGCCATTCCAATTATAGCCTTCATAATTGCTTGGTTTATGAAAAAGAAATGCAACTTAGAATTAAATGATAATTTTACCAAGATAAGTGTTTTTTTTGCATGTTTTACATTTACAAGTTTACTTATAGGTTATCCAATATTTAATATATATCATATTAAATTAGCATTAATTGTTCCCATTGTTTATTGTATTTATATAGCAGAGCAATTTGTTGCAAATGCAAAAGAATTATTTGGATTAAGTATTATAAAAAAAATAATTATAGGATATATAAGTATAGCATTAATAGTAAATATAGTTTATTTAGGAATTACATTATCAAGAGGATTCTACGAAATAAATTATAAAGAGCCATATTTTGGTATGTTTGCAACAAAGGAAATGCAAGAAAAAATTAATGAAGTAACAAATTTTGTAAAGTTAAAAGAGAAAAACAATCAAAAAGTTATAATATTTTCAGAAGAATCAAATATTTACCAAACATTATTAAACAAAAATTATCAAGACTTCGACTTGCCACTATTAGGAAATTGGGGACATAAAGGGGAAGAAAGAGTTTTAAACAAAATAAAAAATATGAAAGATACTTTTATTCTACTTAAAGACAAAAGCCTAACAGAGCAAGAATCAAATAAAATAAAAGACTATATAAAAGGTAACTATAGCAAAACAGGGGAAATTGCAGATTTTCAAATTTACTATATAAAATAAAAAGATAATAAAAAGAATAAAAAAATGAAAATGGTAAAAAATAAAACAAAAAAGGAGAAATAATATGTCATACGAAAAGACAATTTTAAAAAAAGGTATTACATTGCATAATATAAATACAGAGAAATTTAAAACAAATCTTTGTGCAGTATTTTTAACATTTCCTTTAGAATATGAAAATGCAACTAAAGATACTCTAATAGCACTAATGCTAAAAAGAGGAAGTAAAAATTTAAAAACAAGGGAAGAGATAACAAGTAAACTGGCAGAACTATATGGAGCAGAACTTGACTCTGGTATAGAAAAATCTGGAGATAATCATGTTTTAAAATTTTACGTAGAAAGCCTAAACGAAGACTATTTACCTAAAAAAGAAGATTTATTAAAACAAAGTATAAACTTATTATTAGATATTGTGTTTCATCCTAATATTAATAATAATGAATTTAATAAAGAGTACTTAGAACAAGAAAAAAATAATTTAGAGCAAATAATAAATTCAAAAATAGATAATAAAGCTATGTATGCGCTAAATAGAACAATAGAAGAAATGTACAAAGGGAAACCTTATGGAATATACAAATATGGGTATGTAGAACAATTAAAAGATATAACAGCTAAAAATTTATATGAATATTATAAAAAGTTAATAGATACTTGCAAAATAGATATTTTTGTATCTGGAAAAAATATTAATATAGAAGACATTAAAGAGAATCCTATTATTAAAGAATTAAAAGAAAGAAAAAATAATTATATAAAACAAGGTTTAGGAAGTAACGAAAACAATGAAAAGGTTGTAGAAGAAAAAATGGATATAGCCCAAGGGAAACTTGTAATTGGTATAGATTTAAAATTAAAAGAAGAGAGTTTAAGATACGCTGTACAAGTTTATAATACAATTTTAGGTGGTAGTGCTAGTTCTAAATTGTTTAAAAATGTAAGGGAAAAAGCAAGTTTAGCGTATACAGTATCTTCAAACTATATGAAACTAAAATCTAATATTTTTATTAGGGCAGGAATAGAAATAGAAAATTATGACAAAACTTTAGAAATAATTAAAGAACAATTAAAAGATATGGAAGAAAGCAATTTTTCCGAAGAAGATATTATGCAAGCTAAAAGAACAATATTATCTAGCATAAATAATATAGAGGAAGAACAAGATATAGAACTTTCTTATTACTACGGACAAGAGTTGTCAGATAAAATGATGACAATAGAAGAATATAAAAATAATATAGAAAAAGTAACAAGAGAAGAAATTAACAGTGTAGCAAAGAGTCTTAGTATAAACACTATCTATTTTTTAAGAAACTAGGAGGATAAAATGGAAATATTAGAAAACAAAACAGTGAAAGAGAAAGCATATTTAGAAGAATTAGAAAATGGGCTTAAAGTTATTATTGTTCCTAAAGAAAACACTAATAAGAAAATGGCAATAATAGGAACTAAATTTGGCTCTATAGATAATCATTTTATAAATCCTAAAACAAATGAGGAAATAACCATACCCGATGGAGTTGCACACTTTTTAGAACACAAAATGTTTGAACAAGCAGATGGAACAAATAGTTTAGATAACTTAACAGCAATTGGAGCAGAAGCAAATGCATATACAACAAATGACCATACAGCATATTATTTTGAAACTATAGAAAATTTTGAACCAGCATTTTGTGAACTACTAAATTATGTATTTCATCCTTATTATACAGATGAAAATGTAGAAAAGGAAAAAGGTATAATTGCACAAGAAATAAAAATGTATGATGATGATCCAATATCTAAGGTGTTTTTGAATTCATTAAAATGTATGTATAATTCATGCCCAGTACGTATAGATGTAGCAGGAACAGTAGAGTCTATAAACAAAATAAATAAAGAAATATTATATAATTGCTATAATACATTTTATCATCCTTCTAACATGGTTTTAGCAGTATGTGGTAATTTTAAGCCAGAATATATTTTGAATATAATAAAAGAAAATATGCCTTACTATGAAAAACAAGAAGAAATTAAAAGAATTTATCCAGATGAGAAAGAAAAAATTTGCAAAAGTAAAATAGAAGAAGAAATGGAAGTTAGTATTCCAGCTTTTGTAATAGGAATTAAAGATGAAGTAGAAAAAACAGATATTATAAAAAAAGAGTTAATAATAAATATAATTTTAAATTGTATATTTGATGAAAATTCAGAGTTATTTAAAGAATTATATGAAGAAGGGTTAATAATTACAGAGCCAGATTTAGAATACGAATATTCGGATATATATTCACAAATAAGTATATTTGCATCATCTAAAGATCCAGAGAAGGTTTATAATAAATTTAAACAAACTGTAAAAGAAAAAATTGAAAATGGTATAAATGAGAAGGAATTTGTTAGAACAAAAAATAAAATATATGGTAGATTAATAACTTCATATAATAGCCCAGCTCAAATAGCAAGAATATTTATGAGGGATAAATTAAATAATATTAATACATTTGAATATATAGAAAAGTGGAAAGATATAAAAATAGAAGATGCAAATAAAATGTTAAAAGATAAATTTAAAGAAGAAAAAATGATTTTATCTGTTGTAAAACCAAAAAAATAAAATTGCATAAAATAATAGAAAAAGAAGAAATTTGTATCTTCTTTTTTTATTTTGCAAAAAAAATAAAAAAATAGTCATACGAAAGTCTTAAAATACGCATAAAAATAAGAATATTTAATTGAATAGGATAAAAAAATATGGTAACATAAAAATATACAAAAGAAAAACAAAAAAGGAGTGATTTAGATGTTAAATGAAGAGATATGTAAAGTAAGAGATAAATTAAATAAAAGTATAGAAAAAAATGTGGATTATTCTATTATTTATAAAATAAGTGTAGAACTAGATATTTTAATTGCAAAATATTATAATGAAAAATTAATTAAAGAAAAAGAGTGCCAAAATATTACATAAAAGTTACAATTCTTTTAAAAAGTCAAAAAATATTGCAAATAAAAATTAAATGTTGTATAATGATTTTATGAATTAGTATTAAATAATATAAATAAGAGGAGGAAAAGAGCGATGAAGATTTCAAAAAGAACAGCTCAAATAATAACAGTATTAACTGTAGCATTAGGAATTTTATTTGCAACATCAATGGTATTTGCAGATAGTTATAGTATACCTTCAACTGTAAGTACAGGTGCAGATAGTGCAATTGGTAATATTGGTGGAATGGTACTTACTATAGCACAAATAGTTGGTACAGCAGTTGCTGTTATTATGCTTATAGTTTTAGCTATAAAATATATTTCTGCTGCACCAAATGATAAAGCAGACATAAAAAAACATGCTGTTGTATATATAGTAGGAGCTATTGTATTATTTGCAGCTTCAGCATTATTAGGAATTGTAAAGAATTTTGCTAGTGGAATATCTGCTTAATATGGTGATGCCAAATGAAAAAAATGTTAATAAAAATTTTAACTATTATATTAATGGTATTTGCATTAGTTAATATAACTAATTTTACATATGCAGGAGAAATAAGTACAGGTGATTTCTCAGGAATATATAGTAAAACTGGAGTGTCAGACTTAGATAATAAAACAGGTAAAATTCTTAATATTGTACAAATAGGTGGTACAGCAGTTTCTTTAGTTGCACTACTTATATTAGGAATGAAATATATGCTTTCTAGTCCAAACGAAAAAGCAACTATAAAAGAAAAACTAATACCATATGTAATAGGTGTAATAATTTTCTTTGCTGCTTCAAACCTTGTAACAATAGTTATGAAGTTTGCAATGGAAATGCCAAAAAGTTAGTAAGAAAAATATAAATTACATATAACAAAAAACCTAAATGTTAAATATTTAACATTTAGGTTTTTTGTTTAGGGAAATTGTTATTTAGCAAAAAAATAACAGCAAAAAATAAGAATGAAATTTTTTACAAAAATAAGACATTTAGCTGTAATTTATTGCAAAATATAGGGGAATAAAGTATAATTATGTATAAGTATAAAATGGGAAAAAAGGAGTGTTTATAGTGAAAAAAGCAACATTTTTTATTATAAATTTATTAATTATTGCATTAATAGTATTTGTTCCAGTAAAGACATTTGCAGCAGATGATGTAAAAACTTGGGATGAACTTAAAGCAGATGCAGATGCTTTTATAGAAAAAGGTAAAGAAAAAGATGTTATAAATAGTAGTGATGTAGCGACCACAATAATGCCAATAGCACAAGCACTAGTTGCTGTAGCAGCAGGAGTATTAGTAATAGTAACATGTATAATGGGTGTTAAATATGCAACTGCAAGTAGCCCAGATGCACAAGCAAAACTAAAGAAACAGCTAATAGGATTAGTTATCTCTGTAATAGTAGTGTTTGGAGCACATACTATTTGGACAATTGTATATAACTTTATGAAAGATTTTTAATAATAAATTAAATTTAACAAAGGAGGAATAAAAATGGGTACTTATTATGTTCCTAGAAATTATAAAGGAGAGTCTAGAATATTATATATTTTTACTGCTAAATCTTTAATTACAACAGGTATTGGTGCACTTATAGGCTTTATATTCTATTTTATTTTTGGAATAGTATTACGGGTATAAAACAGCAGGATTAATAATAATGGGAGTATTTGGTCTTTTAGGATGGATGTATGGTGCTATAAAAATACCTACTATAGCAGGTATTGCTGTAACAAAAAAAGTAGGAGGAGAATCATTAGACGAAATTATAACAAGATATATAAAGTTTAAATCTAAAAGACGTATTTATTCTTATACAGATACAATAACAGAAGAAGATACAAAGGAGGAAAAATAATATGGACAGTATTATAATGGGATTAAACATAATGCTTATTATACTAGTTGTGGTAATAATTGGTCTAATAATAGCATATTACTTTTTTGTTTATAAAAGTAAAGTAAATACAGAAAAGCGAGAAAAAGAGAAAGAAATAAAGACTGCAAATAAAGAATTTAATGGAATACAAAGAGAAACAACAGATAAAATATTAGACTTCGACGAAGTTAGAGACGACATGATAATAAGAAAAAACGGACAGCAATATGTAATGGTAGTACAATGTAAGGGAATAAATTATGATTTATTATCTGAAGCAGAAAAAGAATCTGTAGAAAGAGGATTCGTTGAATTTTTAAATACTATTAGATTCCCAATTCAATTATATGTACAAACAAGAAGTTTAAATTTAAGAAAAACAATAGATGCATACAAAGAAAAGGTAAATGTAATTGCAGAAGAAATAAATGCATTACAAAAACAAAAAGTAGAATATCAAAAAATAGGAAATCAAAAACAAGTAGATATGTTAAACTTCGAAATTAGAAGAAAAGAAAATGTTTTGGAATATGGTCAAGACATATCTAATTACATTGGTAGAATGAGTTTTAACCAAAACGTATTACAACAAAAAACATATGTTGTAGTTTCTTATTTTAAAAATGAGCTAGGAAATATTTCTAATTATTCAAAAGATGAAATTATAAATATGGTATTTACAGAGTTATATACAAGAACAGAAACATTAATAAGAAGTTTAGGAAGTGCACAAGTTTCTGGTAGAATATTAGATTCAGAAGAATTAACAGAATTATTATATATAGCATATAACAGAGATGAAGAACAAATATATCAATTAGATAGAGCTTTAGATGCACAATATGATGCATTATATTCTACATCTAAAGATGTTTTACAAAAACAAAGAGATAGAATAGATAGACAAATAGATGATATGGCTGTAGATTTAGCTTCAGATAGTTTATTAAAAGCAGATAGTATATTAAAAGATAGAGAAAAATTAAACAACGAGTTAAGAGAGAGAACAATAGAAATAATTGAAGAATATAAAAACCAATTAAGCCCAGACTTATATAATGAAACAAAGAAAATTATAGAAGAAAAAACAAAAGAAGACCAAGAAAAAGACAAAGAACAAGAAAAAGCAACTGAAGATAAAACAAATCCAACAGAAGCAAAAAAGAAAGCAACAAGAGGAAGACCAAAAAAGGCGGACAAATAAAAGGATTGGAGGAAAGTTTTAAATGAGAAATAAAAAAGTAGAAGAAAAAGAAAATAAAGTAGAAGCTCCAAAAGGTGTTCTAGGAAAAAATGCTAAAGGCATAAAAGATTTAATTGCACCAGCTGGAATAGATTTTTCTAACATAAACCATGTAGAAATAGTTTCTACAAAAACAAGATATGCAAGAAGTATGGTAGTAGCGAATATTCCTAGAATGTGTACATTCCCAGAATTTTTAAGAAGTATGTATACATTTGGAGATGTAAATACATCTGTATTTATTGGACCAGTTAGTGAAAGTTCTTCACAAACAGACTTAAACAGAACAATTAACGAACTAGAATCTGAAAGATTGGTTGCAATAGACAGAGGAGATATTAACCGTGAAAGAATATTAGCACAAAAAAGAATAGAAGCAGAAGACTTAAGAGATCAAATAGCAAGTGGATTTAATAAGCTATATGAAGCTACAATAGTTTGTACATTATTTGCTTATAGTTTAGAGGACCTAGATAAAGAAACAGAGTTATTAGCTTCTGAAATGGCAAAAACTTTAATAGATGTAAAACCAGCATGGGCAATACAAGAAGAAGCGTTTAGAACAAACTTACCATTTAATGAAAATATTATAAAAAAATCACACAACTTCGATAGAAATTCTATGGCAACTGTTTTCCCATTTTTCTCTTCAGAAGTTGGTCATGAAAATGGTATACCAATAGGATTTGACAAACAAACAGGATTACCAATATTATTTGATAACTTTAGTTCTACACTTACAAACTATAACTTAGTTATTTTTGGTAAATCTGGAGCTGGTAAAGGTGTTACAATAAAAACAATTACAGCAAGATCTTCTGTTTTAATGGGAATAGAAAGTTTAGCACTAGATGCCGAAGGTGAATATGGTGTTGTTGCAGATGCCTTAGGAGGAGTTAATGTAACAATAAGTCCAAACTCTAATACTATTATAAACTTATTCGACATAGAACCAGAAACAATAAAAGATGAAATAACAGGAAGAGAAAGAGCTGTTTTAAACATAGAAAATAAAGTAGAAGATGTTACACAAGCTTTACTTACAATGGCAAGAGGAAGTACAAGAAGTGAAGAGGTAAATGAACTTACAAAACAAATTATTGCAGAATCTGTTGCAGAAGAATATGAATCTAGAGGAATTACAGATGATATAAATAGTTTGTTTGAAGACAATGACCAAGCTAAAAGATTTTCTAAAAATTACATAGGAAGAGCTAAAAAAGAAATGCCAACAATAGGTTCTTGGTTTAAAAGAATTTTAAGAAAAGGACAAGAAAACGAAAACCCAGATTATAGATTCCATTATAGTTATTTATCTAAAGTTATGAAACAATATGTAAGAGAATATAATGGTCAAATGGCATACTTTGATGGTCAATCAACATTCGAATTATTAGAAGGAACACCATTTATAAACTTAGACATATCTCAACTAGAGGAAAGATTTGCAAGACCACTTGCACAACAAATATTACTTTCTTGGATTTGGGAAAAATATGTTAAGAAAAATAGCGAAGATAAAGAAAAAGCAGCTAAGAAAAGAGTTCTTATAGATGAAGCTTGGATGTTACTTCCATATCCAGAGGCAGTAGATTTCTTAAATACAATGGCAAGACGTGCTAGAAAAAGAAATGTTTCTTTAGCAGTTATGTCACAAAAATTCCAAGATTTCTACGAAAAGCCAGAAGCACAAGCAGTTTTAACTTCATCAGACACTAAATTATTCTTAGCGCAAGATAAATCTGAAATTCCTTATATAAAGGAAGTATTTAAGCTAAGTGAAGGTGAAGCAGCCTTTTTAACAACTTGTAACAGAGGTGAAGGTTTATTAAAAGTTGGATCAGATACAGCAATAATTGCAATAAGACCAACTAAGAAAGAATTTGAATTCGTTGAAACAAATGTTAATAAAATTAAATTAATACAAGAGCAAAAACAAAAAGAAGGAAATAGAAACTCATAAGTAAGAGGGAGAATAGATGATTAAAAAAGTAGGGCTAATAATTATAGTTATTGCGACAATATTTAATTTAATATTACCTATGCAAACGGTTTATGCAGCAGATCCAAAGAAAGAAAACGTAAATGAAGTAATGGGTGGAATTTCTGAGGACTCTGCAGATAGCCTTATAAATGATGGTAAAACAATAGCAAACCCAGAAGGTGGTTCTTCAAAGCACAAAGTTTCACCACAACCAAGTATGGGAGGAGCTACAGCAAGTGCACTTATGAAAGTACTTAATGTTATACCTACTTTAATTAGCAGTTTGTTAAATTCTGTTGTTAATTCACAACAAATTGATGGAACAGGAACAATGGAATTTACAATACAAGATTTGCTAGAAGGCAAATACGATATGTTTGATATAGACTTTTTTGGAAATATAAGTCAAACCAAAAAAGTAACAGGGATGTTATCACAAACAGTTGCAGTATGGTATGGAGCAACAAGAAATTTAGCAGTTGGGTTAACTTTATTAGTATTAGTATATGTAGGAATAAGAATGGCAATGTCAACTGTTGCAGACGAAAAGGCAAAATACAAAAAAATGCTATTTGCATGGGTAAAAGGCTTTTGCATGATATTTGTTCTTATATATATAATTATGATGGCAATAAATTTATCTAATGGACTTGTAGAATTAGTTCCAAAAAGTAGTGAAAATTTAGAGAAGATTTTAATGTATGGTAATGGTACTATAAAAAATCCAGCAAAAGACTCTATAGCAGAGCAAATGGCAACATTAAAAGGATGGAACTATGTAGCAATTTCTATGTTATATTGGGTAATAGTATACTATCAATTAAAATTCTTTATATTGTATTTTAAGAGGGTTTTATCGGTAGGACTATTAACAATTATTTCACCGTTAATATCTATAACATATCCTATAGATAGCATTGGTGATGAAAAAGCACAAGGATACCAAAGATGGCTAAAAGAAATTCTTATAAATATATTTATTCAGCCATTACATTTAGTAATTTATAGTGTATTCATAACATCTGCAGGAGCAATTGCAACAGTAGCACCATTATTTGCAGCAATATTCCTTATGGGATTATCTAGAGGAGAGAAAATTGTAAAGAATATATTTGGAATAAGAGGTGCACAATCAATTAACTCATTAGGTGGAATTCGCTTAATGCATAGAGCATAGAGGTGTTTATATGAAAAAAAAGAAAATGAACAAAAAGAAAAAGATTATAATTAGTGTATCTGCAGTATTAGCATTTTTACTTATACTAGTAGTAATACTAAAGATTAGTCAAAATAAACCTATAAATTCTAAAGAAGAAGCAAAAACTTTACAAGACATAGTTGAATTTTGTGAATGTAAGTTTATATCTAGCAAAGAATCTAAAGAAAAAGGATATTCGCTAGATATATACTTAGAGTTTAAATATAGTCCATATGAAGATGGAAAGTCTAAACAACCATATTATGATGTAACAATAGAAGGAATTTCCGAATTTTTAAAATATCGTAATATAAGATTAATAGATGAATCTAGAAATCTTGTTATACGAGTAGACACAAAAAACAATTCAATTAGTAAAAAATATTTTAATGACATAGAAGAATCAGAGTATTTTAGTAAATTATTATCTGAAAATACATTAGAAAATAAAGTAGAGCTAAAAGAGACTGAATTTGATATGACGAGTGAATTGCAAACACTAATAAAAAATAATTGGAGTACTAAAAATATAAGTTTTGGAGAAAAAACGAGTACATTTAAAGGATATGATATCTATTTTGAAAATGGATATAGAGTAAGAAATATTAACGGAAAATTATTTAATATAGTTTTTACAAACAAATTTGAAAAAGATGTTATTTCTAACATTAAAGTTGGAGATTCATTCGAAAAAGTAAAACAAGTATTGGGAAATAATTATATAGAAAAAGGTGGAATATTAGAGTATATGGGAAAAGACCTATATGTATGTTTTACAGAAAAAGAAATTTCTGTTTACCCACGAATTTCTTATGATTATACACAGTTTGAAAAATTATTAGAAGAATATAATAATAACAAAGATTTTAATTCTTTTATGAACAAATTAACAAGTTTATGGCCAGATTATTCGTACTATTCATATAATACAAGTTTTTGCTATATAAAGTATCCACTAAAAGGTGTACGAATATATAACAGCTCACAAAAGTCAGATGGTATACAACTATACCAAGAATATAATGGAAGTTTAAAAAATAACCATAAAGATTATTACCAAGTATACTACAATACTAATGAGAGTTTAATATTAGAAGCAGAACAAGACAGAATGATGCAAAAATCTGAAGTACCAGAAGATATGGACTATTTTATAAGTAGTAAATATGTAGAGGGAATGGATAGAACAGAAGAAGGAAAAGGATACAATATTACATTTTTTTCTATAGATGGCGAAAATCCAGATAGTGAATTAAGTAAAGATATTTATGTAGACAAAACACTATGGTACGATGATGATAACTTTATATATAGTATAAAAAAACAAGGTATATATATGTATAATGCAACAACTAGAAAAACAAAAACTATAGTAACAGGAACAGATGATTTTAACATAACAAATTTTGACCATGTAAATAAGATTTTAACATACGATGGAAAAGATGTAAAAATAGAAATATAAAGAAAGGGGAAGATGATGAAAGGAATAAAGAAATTTTTAAAAAATATTTTAGTTTCATTTTTAGTATTTTATATAATAATAGCAAATACATCATCTTCTTTTGCTAGAAATTTTGATGATGGAGCACGAGAATTTCTAGCAACGCAGACAGAACAATTTATACACCAATATAATGATGCTTCAATTTATAGTGTAAAAGGAGAAAATGTTCCAGCACATTTTGATGAAAACAAAACACACTTTTATTGTTGCTGTACTACTGGTGTAGCATATATGTATGAAATATTTTTAGGATTAGATATATATGCATTACGGTTTTAGTGCAGGTGCAACTGCTAATAAGTCAACATTGAGAAACGAATATTGGCATGAGGTATCACCTGGAGAAGCAAAACCAGGAGATATATTAATAAAAAATGATCATGCTGAGATGGTAGGAGCAGCAAACCCAAGTGCTAAATCAACTAATGATTTAAGACATTTTAACTTTGGTTCTGGAAGTGAAGGTACATCAAATTGTTTGAAAATTCATGAAGCGCCTACAAGTGATTCATTTGATGTTATATTTAGCTTGAACGAAGAAGTTCAAGTTAATCCAACAGGTAGTGTACCAGAATCAGGAGGATTAGAAGAAGAAGATAATGCAACAGAAGATCCAGCAGACGAATTCTATTACCAAGGTTTACAACAAGGATCATTTGCAGGACAAAGTTCTCTTAGTTTAGAATGGTTATTCAATTTGATATCTCAACTTGCAGACTATGTAGCTGGATTTATGACAATGATGATAAAAATGGTTGTTGTAGGTTGGGCAAACATAATTGTTAATATAGTTACAGATGCAGTTGATGCAATAACAGGTGAAGCAGTAGAAGAGCCAGTAGAAGGTAATGGTGAAGCAGATGGAAACTCTATAGGAAATACTATTACAACTACAAATACAACTACCGGAGATACAGTAAACACATATGATGACCAAAAAATCTTGGAAAATGATGAATTATATACACCAACATCAACAGAATTACAACCAGAGGGTGATGACAAATTAACAATAGACAAAATAATATTTAACAAAGTTCCTTTATTAGATGTAAATGTATTTTCAGATACAGCAGGAGGATATAAATTAAAAGATGATTCTTCTTTACAAATAATAAGAGATAGTGTAGCAAGTTGGTATTATATAATACGTAATATTACCATTGCAGTAATGTTAGTAATATTAATATATGTAGGAATAAGAATGGCAATTACTACAGTAGCTTCTGAAAAAGCTGAATATAAAAGAATGATAGTAAGCTGGCTTGTAGGATTTTCAGTAATATTTTTAATACAATATTTCTTAATTTTAGTACTTAATATAAATTCTTCAATTTTAGGGTGGATAATGAAGTCACAGAACAGCTTAGGATTTGAAGATGGAATTTATGAAACAGTAAGAAGAAAAGCATACGAAATAAAATTTTCATCTGGAATGTCTGGAACAATTTTATATATTATATTAATTATATTAATGATAAAATTCTTATATGTATATTTAAAAAGATTTTTAGCAGTTTGTATACTTATTGTTATGGCGCCAATGATGGGAGCAAGTTATGCAATTTCTAAAGTAAGAACTGGAAAAGCAAAAGCATTTACACGCTGGATGAAAGATTATACACTATTAGTTTTAATACAAAGTGTTCATGCATTAATATATACAATATTCCTAACAGTAGTACTTAAGATAACTAATGAATCACTTGCTGGAATTGTTTTAGCATTAATTGTTATGAACTTTATGCTAAAAGCAGCTAATATATTCACAAGTATATTTGGAATGGTTGGAGATAAAACTGGTTCTAAATCATTAGGAACAATTTTAGGTTCAGATCCTAAAAAAGAAATTTTTGAAAATATATTTAAAGCAAAAGCGGCAGTAGGTATGGTAGGAAGTTTTGCGGCTGGTGCTGTAGAATTTGGAAAAGACCTTAAAGATTCTTTAAAGACAGGAACAGATAGAAAAAAAGAAGTACAGGCTCAAGCTTTAGGACTTGGCAATTTAGGTAAGAAAGCACTAGGAAAAAGTTGGAGGGGCATTAAAAATATAGATGCTGCTACAGGACAATATGTTCCAACAGGTGATAAAGAAGTATTAAAATCACTTTCTCAAGACACAAAACTTGAAATGTCAAAAGTTAAAAAGGATAGAAAAAATAGTAGAAAGAAATTTGTGTCAGAGTTAAAGAAGACGCAAAATAATAAAATGTTAAATGCCTTAAAATTAACTACAGCCTTTCCATTAATGGGAATACATGGTTTTACAGATTTAGGAACAGCCAATTTAGTAACTGGAGGAGCAGACGTTATTGCAAATACTGTAAGTAGACGAACATTAAAAAATAATACGAGCAAAATACATACAGGAAAATTCCATAGAGTAGTAGAAAAAATTCCTAAGCCTTTAAGAACAGTAGGAAAGGTAGCAGGAAAAACTGTAGGCACAATAGGAAAAGCAGTAACATGGCCTGTAAGTGGAGTACTAATAGGAGCAGGAACAGCTTTAAAAGATGGCTATAAAACTGGTCAAAAAATACAAACTTCATATGAAAATAGAATGGAAAAAATTAATGAAGCTAAAGAGGCAGAGTCTAAGATTATAGATTTATATACAAGAGGAAGAAGAGAAAAAGAAGACGAAATTAGAAATCAAGGCAGAGGTGGAAATGGGCAGGACGAAAAAATAGTACAAGCAATGGCAAAAACCTCATTTGATGATTCATATAGAAGAACTATGGAAAATGTTTACGAAGTTTCTGATATAGTAGATGATCGTATAGATAAGGAAGATTCATTATCTGAGTACAAGGCTAGCTTAGGCTTTGATGATAGAACAATTAATAGAAGAAGCATAGAAGAAGTAAAAGCAAGAGTAAAACAAAAAGCAAGAGATAATATAGCAGCAAGAATTAGAGAAGCATATGGAACAAATAATATAGATCCAAATATAGACAGAAGAATATGTGAGGAAGTAGAAGCAAGAGTTGCTATGTTTACAGATGACCTAGATATGGAAATAGAAACGAAGATCGAAACACATAAAGAACTATTTAGTGATTTAACCTATAATACAAACATAGAAACAGACTTCTCAGAAACAATTAATACAGATACATTAAAATCTACAATAGAAGATATAATGAAAAGACATAATGCAGATAAAAAAGTAGATAGAGAAATGGAAGAGTTGAGAGATGAAATGCAGAGGTTACAAAGAATAGACAGAGAATATGCAAATTCTAAGGATAACAAAGATCATACATACTTATACAAAACAGGACCAAATGTTAAAGTACAACCAGAAAGTAGAAGTAATCTTAAAAATGTATTATCAAGTTTAACTTTTAGAAATATAGATATAAATGGGGAAAGGAGATAACATGAAAAGGAGTTTATTCAAAATACTAACAATTATAGTATGTATAGTTACCATGCTAAATATAGTATTACCCAATATAACATATGTTGTATATGCAGATAATACAACTAATACAGCAACAACAGAAGCACAAAAGGAAGAAGTAAAAGCAACAGAAGAATATGAAAGCTGGTTAGGGGGACTTGTTGATGGTGTTGCTGGGCTACTTACATGGCCATTAAGATTATTAATTTTATCATTTGGTTATGTAATAAGGCTAATAGTTGGTGGCGTTGCTTCTATAGCTGGAGGAGAATTTAATATTAATATAAGCCCGCAAGATATTTTATTTGACAAACTAGAAATAACAGATGTAAATTTCTTTAACTTTGACAATAGTTTAAGCGAGGGAGTATTAACAATAAGAAAGAATATTGCAATATGGTATTATGCACTTAGAAATTTAGCAATAGGCATTCTACTTGCAATATTAATATATGTAGGAATAAGAATGGCTATTTCTACAGTAGCTTCAGATGAGGCAAAATATAAAGTAATGCTAAAAGATTGGCTAGTCAGTTTTATATTGGTATTTTTAATGCAATACATAATAGCATTTACCCTAAATGCTAATAATGCACTGGTAAATATTATGGAAAAAGCAATGGGAGAGTCGACAGATAATTCGATCTTTTCAGATGTAGTAGATACTTTTGCTCTGCAAGGTGCAGATCCATTCTCGTTTACAATGGGATTTGGTTCAGCAGTAGCTTTCTGTATATTAGTAGGAGTTACATTATCATTCTTAATTTTCTACATAAAACGTATGCTTACATTAGCATTTTTGGTAATTATTTCACCAATTGTTACTGTAACATATGCAATAGATAAAATGGGTGATAATCAATCACAGGCATTAAATAAATGGGTTAAAGAGTTTGTATATACGGTATTAATACAGCCATTCCAGTGTTTAATTTATATAGTGTTTGCAACGACTGCATTAACATTAATGCAAGATAAAACTTTAGGTGCAGCAATACTGGGATGTATAATGTTATTATTTATTCACCAAGCAGAGCATATAGTAAGAGGAATATTCAGTTTCGAACATGCTCATAACTTAGGCGACACATTCATGACATTAGCACTTATGAAATCACTTGGAAGCAGTCTTGGAAAAATTGGTAAAGCTGCAGCTTCTGGTGGAGGAGGTTCTGGTGCTGGAAGAGGAGCAGGTGCAGCACCTTCTACAGGTGGAACACAAACACCAAGCCAAAATAACCAAGCTAGAAACCAAGAAAAAATGGATAAGAAGATTAATAAAGGATTTAAAAAAGGAGCAAAGCAACCTTCAGCATTTAGTAGAGCAAAAGCTAATGCAGCAAAACTTGCAAATACCCCAGCGGGAAGAATTTTAACTGCAGCGCCAAAAGCTTCTATAAAAGCTGCTACAAGATTTGCTGCACCAATAGCATTTGCAGCAATGGGGGCAGGGTCTGCAGGGCTAAACGGTTCAATTATTGGATACCAAATGGGTCAAGGAGTATATACAGCTGGTAAATCGGCTAGAGTAGCAGCACAAAGAAAAGCAAACATAAAGACAGCAGAAAGAGCACAACTTGGAAGTAATTACAATAGTTTTGTGGAAAGTAGAGGCTTACAAAATAACCCAGAACTTGCAAAAACACAATTTGAGGCAATTGCAAGAGATGTTCTAAAAGGAAGAGAAGTTAATGACTTTAGAGATGAAGATCAACAATTAGCACAAAGCTTAACACAATTTAAGACATCATTTGAACAAATGGGAGCGTCAACAAAGAATATTGCAAAAGATATGGAAAGAACAATGCTGAAAATGCAAGAACTACAAGCAAGACAAAATGGAACTGGTGGAGGAAATGCTTAATATAAATAATGGAAGGAGCAAATATGAGCTTTATAGATACTAGGTTAAAAATAAGAAGATTTTTTAAAAAGTATAAAAAAGTTATAATATTTATTATTATATTGTGGGGAATAATATTCTTAGTGAACTATGTTCTGAAAAATATGCCAAAAGAAGAAATTCCAGAAACAACATATGAACCAAATATATCTGTTATGACAGAGGATGAAGTTCCAGAAAAATGGCAAGAGACAATAGAAAGCACTATAGATACATTTGTACAAAGGTGTAATAATAAAGAATATGAAGCTGCATATAATATGATTTCAGATGACTGTAAAGCTGAGGTATACCCAACATTAAACTCCTTCCAAAAATATGTAGATGCAAAGTTTGAAAATAAAAGAGCTTATAGTATTCAAAATTTCTCCAATGTAGGAAAACAATACATATATGATGTAAACTTAATGGAAGATTTAATGGCAACAGGTTTAACAGGAAAGAATTTTTATTATGATGAAGAAAAATTTGTATTTACAGAGGAAGACAAAAGTTTAAAACTTTCAATAGATGGATTTGTTAGAAAAACAGATTTAAATATGTTTGCAGAAGACGAAAATTTAAAGATAAATATATATAGTAAAAATGTATTTTATGATCATGAAACATATAAAGTTACTATAACAAATAGGTCAACACATCCAATTGTGATTGCAGACGGGTCTACAAAGAATGAAGTAACGTTATATACAGGAGAAGACAATAGAAATGAACAAGCTGTAGGTTCATATGGAATAATGCTAAAACCAAATGAAACTAAAAGTTATACATTTTTATTTAATAAATATTGTGATGACGGAAGAGCTCCAGAATATATGATGTTTAATGATATTAGAGTATTACGTTCATATTCTGGAAATGAAAGTACAAAACAAGAAGAATTAGACAATGCAATTAGAAGATATACATTAAGAATTAATTTCCATACTACATAATGGAGGTGGCAAGATTTGGAAGATGATAACTTAAATGACTCAGCACAAGTTGGACAAAGCTCTGGAGCAGAAAAGGTAGATAAAGCAGGAAAAGCAACAGCAGGGGCTATTAAAAAAGGAAAAATGTTGGTTAATATAATTAAAAGTTTAAAAGGTTTAGGAGCATTAGGGACTGTAGCTATAATAGCAATAGTAATTATTCTGGTAATTATTATTGCTACAGGACTTATAGCATATGTAACAGAAGGCCCAGGGCTTTTAATAAACAAAGTTACAGATATTGCAACCTCCTTTTTTACAGAATTGAAAACATTTTATTCGGGTAACTCTGCAAGGTTTGGTAGTGAGTCTCAAAAAGAATTAGCTGAATATTTAACAAATATGGGATATAAGCCATATGAATTTGGTTTTGGAAAATATACAGACGAAGATGGTAATTTTATAGAAAATGGAGATTCAGAAGAGGCGACTATGGATAGTAAGTATTTAAATGCTTACTTAACAGCCGATTATAATACATATGTGCCATATGAAAAGTTTAAAGCAGGAGTTTCCAAATTTTTACATATAGTAGGTGATGTGGGAGGATTTTTACTGGGGTTTGAAACAGAGAAAGATACAGCAGAGCCTACATTTGGAATGCTAGAATTTGATAGTGATGTATATTCTAGTGGTGGTGAGAGTGTAGACAAAATGGGATTTTTGGATTCTGTAGACACAGATGTAGAAAACAAGACTATGACATTTGCTGCATGGGAGGCTCCATTTAAGAAGACATACTATACATATAGCATGGAAGGTTGGACAGCAAGATATGGAAAACCAATAGAATTATCTTTGGCATTACATATTGCTACAATGGCACCAGATTTAGTGTATAGATTAGATATGGATGCAGAAGAAGATACAAGAATACATATTGGTACTGTTAAAAGTACAGCTAATATAAAGTTTGAATATCATGTAAATACTATGCCAGAAGGTGGAACAAACTTTGGTGGAATAGATGATAGCTTAGAAGATTTAGATAAACATCTACAAGAAGAAAAACACAAATTGACAGTAGACGATTTACAAGCGCTAAAAGATTTTATAGAAGCTAGTAAAGTATCTGAAACCGTGGAAAATGTAAAATCAGGTTATTATAATTATGAAGCTTTCTTAAATGCTTCACTAGAAGATGGAAGAAATAAAGACTATATAAAGAAAAATGAAGCTATTTTACAAAGATATGATGCTGCAGATGATACAGCGATGTTTAATTATGAATTTTGTGTACAAAAGTTTTTTAATGATTATTTAGATAGTGCAATTAGTAAAGTTAAAGAATCTAATGAAGACATTACATTTTATACAGATGAAGTAGGTAAAACGTATGCAGAGATTACAGGAAAAACAGTACATGATGGTTCTTTTTGGAATGAATGGACCTATGAAGGTGATACTACAGGATTTATGGACGAATTTTACAAAGAATTTGAGAAAAAGAAAGAGCATGGATCATCATCAGGAGGAGAAGAAATTACAGATGAAGAAGCAGAAGAATTATTTACTTTATTACAAGAAAAATTTGCAAGTATAAAGGACAATGTTAAAGCAGATGTTGACAAATTAATTGAATATGATAAAAAAACTAGTGACAAAGTTAAGGAATTAGAACAGGAATTAGAAAAAATAGGATTAACTACAGATGCTATAGATGCTGCAATTGATTACAATAATGGAGAAGGAACAGGTGCAGGTACACAAGTTCAAAGAATTCAACCATATATAAAATTAGTAGAAAAGCATTGGTATAGAGATGTAGTTTTCTATGATGAAAGTAATAAATATCGAGAAGATGGATATGATGCGTATTCGAGAACAACTGGAGAAAGAACATATGAAAATGAATTTCAACCAGTTGCACAGTCTGATGATTCAGCATTGGCACCAAATGATAAGGGGGCATTCTATACAATAGAGACTGTAGCAGCAGGAGGAGAATTAGTACAAGTAAAAGACGCAATAAGAGGCGAAACTAACGAACATACAAAAGAATTATTTGCAGGTACAGCAGATAAACCAGCTAAATATTTTATATATGATGGAAGTATTAATACAGCTAAAAAAATAGATGAATTAAGAAAAGTATATGACGAGGCATATTCTGATTCATGGGATAGAGTACAAAGCGATTCAATAGCAAGAGAGGCAGCAGAAGAAGCAGTAGAGCAAAAAGAAGCAGAGGATGGAACAAACTTTTATAAAGAAGTTAATGTTAGACAAAATGCACTAGAAGCATTTGCAATACTAGAAAATTCTAAAACAGAGGACTCAGAATATATTTTAAGAGACTTAAAAAGATTATTCTTAGACTTAGGATATTTTACACAAGAAGACTTTATAAAAGAAGAAACTCATGTATTCCAATGGCCACTTAGTGGATATATAAATACTTACTGGCCACAAAGAAGATACGAAAAACAACAAGCGGATTATGGAACTTTAATAAGAAGTAAAGTATCAACAGATAATATAAACGCAGGAAAAGAAGCAGATGGTAGTGAAAGAATAAAAGAAGACGAAGAGGTACAAATATATAAACCTAACTTTAATCATGATGCAACAGCAGGTGGAGAAGAAGGTGTACCAGACTTGGATGAAGAAGGCACAACACCTACAGATCAAACAACAACAACTAGTCAAGATTTTGTTACTAAATTTTTAGACGCGGCAAAAGAAGTTACTACATATGTAAAAGAAAATGGATTTACATATGGTCATGCAGAGCATATGCCACCAGATAGTAATGGAGAAACTAATAGCGATGGAGTTAAAAGAATTAGTTGCGATAGATTAGTTGCATGGGCACTTTATAAATGTGGTTACACAGACCAACCAGAATGTGGATTAACAACTTCAGCTGGAGGAAGTCCACTAATGGATTACTGTAAAGAAAAAGGTTGGGAAAGAATAGAAGATGTAAACCAAGTACAAGCAGGAGATATTGTTTTTTCAGGAGAAACTAATGCAGATAAATCTGTTGCAGCGCATACATTTATATGTGCAGGTAAAGACTTAAGATATGATTGTGGTAGTGCAGATAGAATTCAATTAACAGGAGCATATAGTTCTTATACAAGTCAACCGTTTAGTGAGCCAATAACAGACTTTATATGTGCATATCGTCCAAAGGGTGATGGTAAAACTGGAGCAATAGATGGATTCGAAAAAGACTTAAATGTACTTTCACCAGTAACTGGAGAAATTATAGAAGAAGGCGAAGATTATATAAAAATAAAAGTACTAGACACATCTGCTATTCCAGAATATGAAGAATTTTATAATGAATATAAAGGTATTTGTACAGGATTTACAATGTATATAAAAGGATTTAAAAAAGGAACAATAGATGAAAATGTATCATCTGAGTATCAAAAAGTAACACATACAAATAGGTATTTTATAGAAAATGGTTATGCAGACGATTATGAGGAAGTAGAGCCAATAGCAGAAGAATTTGAGGAAGCTGAGAAGAAAAGAGTGGAAGCACCAGCATATATAGAAAAAGACGGAAAGAAGTATATAAAAGAAGGTACAGTAATAGGTACAACTACATCTTCAGATTTAGGTTTATATTTAATGAATAGAGAGAACTCTATTGTAGAAGATGTGGAATCTTATATAAGACTTGTAAAAAAAGGAATAGAAACAGAATTTCCAGAAGAATTCATATTCTGGTTAGGTGTAGAACTAGAAGGTGCATGTGAAGGAGAATATGATTTAGGTGACAGCTATGGTGTAGAAGTATTAAACGATGGTGCAGGTAATACGACAGCATTTGGTTTAACTCACCATGTTGCAAATATGGGAGAAGTTCCAAACATGTATCCAAACTTTAAAGAACATTTACAATCTGGAAGAGTACCTAAAAAAGAAGCACAGGACGTATTTGTTTTAGTATTAGAGGCAGCAAGGGCAACTATTTTAGAAGATATACCAGACCAAAATGGATTATCGGAAAGTATGCTAGATGCTCTGGTGGATTTACACCATGCGAGTCCTTCTGAATGTGGTAAAGTAGTAAAAATATTTAACGAAAAGAAAACATTAACAGTAGAAGATTTTGAGAACCACTGGGGTACAAACATGAACTATGAAAAACAATTAAAAGGAAGAGGACATGTACGTGGTGTATTAGCGGTAGATGAAGAATATAGAAATCCATATAGTGATAGTTTTCCAAAATATACATTCCATACAGAAACTCCATGGACAGACTTTATAAATGGAACACCTTCATCACAAATAGCAACACTAGGTTAATGTGGAGGATTAATATGAAATTTTTAAAAAAGGTTTTAATTACAATAGCTATTATTGTTGTAGTTATAGTAATAATTGTTTTAGTAAATAAAGCTATTAATAAAAAAGTTTCTGATGAAACTAATAAAGTAGATGAACAGTTACTACAAGAAAGTGTAGAAGAATATTCTGAAGGAAAAGTATTCCCAAGAGGAATAGCAGAATTAACTATAAAATATGAAGGCCAAAACGATAAAAATGATTTATATAGAAGCCTAAATTACTTAACAAAAGAATATATCCCTTCTTTATTTAAAGATCTTAAAGGACTAAAAGAAGAAGAAATAAAAACTTTCTTTTCTAAAAACAAAAATGAAATAGAAGAGAATTTAGGAATAAATAAAGAAGAAGATTTTGTAAAATTAGCAAAATATTTGCAAGAAAATAACTATGAAGGTAGCAATTTTGAGTATTGCGAAATTGATTCTAATACATATAGAACTGCTGGAAAAAATAAATATTTTACATTTATAATGAGCTTTAAATATGAAAATCACGAAGAGCCACTAGAACTAAGAGTTTATTTTGCAAATATGACATCTACTAATCCAAAAATTATATATGCTATGGCAGAATAATGGAGGGAAATATGAAAGAAACGTTTTTTGATAGTAAGGGATTTAAAATATTATTCTTTTTATTAATAATTGTTATTATAGTTATTGTTGTAATAAATACAGTAAGTAATAACGGAAAAGATCAAAAAGAAACTACTAATAATGTTACAAAAGAAAATACTTTAACTAAAGAAGAAATAGACGAAAATACAAACGAATTAGAGATTGCAGATTTAAAAAACAAAGATGAAAGAACTAGAATACAGCAATATTGTGGGAAGTTTATAAGATATATAGAAAATAAAGAATATGATAAAGCTTATGAATTATTGTATCCAGATTTTAAAAATAATTATTTTAAAACTGTAGAGGAATTTAAAAAATATGCAGAAGAAAAATTCCCACAAACTCTAATTGCAGTTGAATATAATAATATAGAAAGACAAGGACAATACTATATACTATTTACTACAATAAAAACACCTTTAAATGTAGAGTATTCTATGGACCAAAAATTTATATTAATAGAAAATGGATTTAATGATTTTAAAATATCATTTGATGTAAAACAATAGTAAGTGAGGGATGCATATGTCAGAGAAAAATTTAACAGAAAGACTACAATTACAAAACGAGAGAATTAAAGAATTAGAAGAAAAAATAAAAAAACTAGAAGATAAGGAAAATGATGGAAAATATTTAATGTCACTAAAAAATAAAATAATGGAAGATCCAACAAACAATAAAGAGATAGAAAATATTTATTCTTTATCAGACTTAGAAGTAGAACAAATAAAAGTAAAAGCAAAGCAATTAGCTTTAGTGGCATATGAAACTGGAGATTACGAAATATATAAGAATTATAGTCTAATAGCGAAAGAAAATGAACAACAATTAATAGAAGTAACAGAAGAGTATAAAAAAGAATTAGAAGAAGTAATACCATCACAATATTTAAATTTAGAAAATTTAGATCCGAAGGAATTGGAAGAATTATCTAAAGGAAAAGAAAAAACAGACTTAAACAAGGCTGAAAAGGAAAAGGAACAAGAAGATACTGTAAACAAGATGCAAGAAGATACTGGATTGGAATTAGTTTCATTAGTAAAGATTGAAGATGAAAATTTTTCTAAGGAAGTTGTTGGCAAAGAAACTGGATATGCAGATCAATATATGGGTATTACAAAAGATGGTACAATTTGTTTACTTGGTTTAAGACCAGATAATAAATTTGAACTTAATCCAGATTTTTACGGGGCAAGAACAGCAAGACCAGATGAACAGCCAGGTAGATGTGGAGATAGTAGTGTAGATATGGTTGTTCCAAGAAAAGATGGAAAGACTTCTGGTTTAGGAATAGATATAAATTTTGGAAATATATCATTAACGAACAGAAATACAAATGAACCCATAGAAACTTCAAATTATAAACCATCTGAAGTAGATATAGAAAAATATAGATTAGAAGAAGAAAAAGTATCAAAAAAAGAGCTAGAGAAAAAAATAGCAATAGAAGAAAGAAAAAAAGAAGAACAAGCTAGAGCAGAAGAAGAGGAAGAAGAAGAGAATGGTTGGCCAGGAGAAAGAAGAAGATATTAATTATAATTAAAATCTTTTTAGCGTAAACGAAGATACATCCAGAACAGTAAAAAAGAAAATATTAATAAAAAGAATAAAAATCACCTATTTGAATATATTGAAATAGGTGATTTTTGTGTTGTATAGAAGAATTTTTATTATAATAATAATTTTAATTTTTAGCTTTACAAGTATTTCTTATGGTGATGATATAGAAGGGCAAGAATTTATAAGTTGGCAAAATGAAGAAATACAAACTTCAAATTGTAATGAAGAGCCAAAGATTAACTCTCGTGCAGGTATTATATATGATAGAAAGTCTAAAAGAGTAATATGGGGAAAAGCTGAAAATGAAAAAAGACCTATGGCATCTACAACTAAGATAATGAGTGCTATAGTGGTGTTAGAAAATGCTAATTTAAATGATGTAGTAACAGTGTCAAAAAAATCTGCGGGAACAGGTGGGTCTAGATTAGGACTTAAAAGTGGAGATAAAATTACAGTGAATGATTTATTATATGGTTTGTTATTGGTCTCTGGAAATGATGCAGCTGTAGCACTAGCAGAATATGTTGGTGGAAGTGTGCAAGGATTCTCGGATAAAATGAATGCAAAGGCAAAAGAACTTGGATTAGAAAATACACATTTTATTACACCGCATGGATTAGACATGCAAGAGCATTATACTACTGCTATGGAACTTGCTAAAATGACAGATTATGCTTTAGAAATAAAGAAATTTGCAAGTATTGTAAACACTAAAAGTATAGTTATATCTATTAATGGACAAAGCAAGACATTAAATAATACTAATGAATTGTTAGGAAATTTAGAAGGTGTGAATGGCGTAAAAACTGGATTTACTAATGGAGCTAATAGGTGTTTAGTAACGTCTGTAAATAGAGAAGGAATGAATATAATTACAGTAGTTTTAGGGGCAGATACTAAAAAAGATAGAACTAAAGATAGTGTACAATTAATTGAGTACGCATATAAAAATTATGAAATATATAATTTGGAAGAAATAATACAAAAGAAATACGCAGAATGGAAAAAGATAAATGAAAGTAGAATAGAAGTTATTAAAGGGAAGAAAAATAATTTAACAACATTTTTGCAAGAGCTAGATAATACATATTATCCAATAAAAAAGATAGATAAGGATAATATAGATGTCAAAATTTACAATATAAAAGAAATTCCTGCTCCTGTGCATAAAAATACTTATGTAGGAAAATTATGTGTTTTTATAAAAAATGAGAAGATATTAGAACTAGATATTTATGCAGAAAAGGAAATAGGTAAATTAGAGTTTTTAGATTACTTAAGAATTTTTATTACTAATAATATAAGCAATATGGAAAAGGCTATGTGAAAAAGAGAGAATATCAATAGTATGATATTCTCTCTTTTTGGAGGCGACACTCGGATTCGAACCGAGGATGGGAATTTTGCAGACTCGTGCCTTACCACTTGGCTATGTCGCCATTTAATAATTTATATTAATATATAATATGAAAGAGATAAAAAAATAGTACATAAAAATAAAAAGTATTGACAATTGAATATGTATTCAATTATAATTAAAACAAGATTGAATGTATACTCAACTATAAAGGAGGAAAAAGATGGCTAGAAATGAATTTATATGTGATTGTAATGTAATACACCAAGATATGGTAGAAAGTACTAAAAAAAGAATGCCAGATCCAGATACTTTTAATAAGTTAGCAGAGTTCTTTAAGATTATAGGAGATACAACAAGAACAAAAATATTATTTGCATTGGATCAAAATGAAATGTGTGTGTGCGATATAGCAAACGTGTTAGGAATGAGCAAGTCTTCCATATCACATCAATTAGGGACTTTAAGAAGAAGTGGAATTGTTAAATGTAGAAAAGAGGGAAAAGAAGTCTTTTATATGCTAGATGATGAACATATAAAGAAAGTTTTTGAAATAGGAATAGAACATATTGAACACAAAAATGGAATATACGAAAAAAGATAACGAAAGATAATTAAAAATTTATATAGGAGGAAAATAAATGAAAAAGGATAGCATTAAAATTATAGTAGCACTTATATTATTTTTTATAGCACTTGTATCAAATTTTGGAAATATATGGGTGATTAATATATTATATATTATAGCATACGCAATAGTGGGAATAGAGATAGTAATTAAGGCTTTTAAAAATATAATAAAAGGAGAAGTATTTGACGAAAATTTTTTAATGGCAGTTGCAACAATTGGAGCCTTTGCTATTGGTGAGTTACCAGAAGCTGTAGCAGTTATGTTATTTTATCAAATAGGAGAATTATTCCAAAGCTATGCAGTAAGTAAATCTAGAAAATCAATTTCTAATTTAATGGATATTAGACCAGATTTTGCAAATGTAGAGAGAAATAAAGAAGTAGAAAAAGTAAAGCCAGAAAATGTAAAAATAGGAGAAATAATAATTATAAAACCTGGAGAAAAAGTACCATTAGATGGAATAATAGTAGAAGGAAGTTCGAGTTTTGATACAAAAGCATTAACAGGAGAAAGTCTTCCAAAGGATGTAAAAGAAAATGAAGAAGTACTAAGTGGCTTTATAAATTTAAATGGTGTTATAAAAGTTAAAGTAACAAAAGAATATGGGGAATCTACTGTAAGTAAAATATTAGATTTAGTTGAAAATGCAAGTAATAAAAAGTCAAAGTCAGAGAACTTTATTACTAAATTTGCAAAATATTATACACCAATAGTTGTTATTATTGCTTTAATTCTTGCAGTTGTGCCACCTCTTATTATAAAAGATGCTCTTTTTTCAGACTGGATATATAGAGCATTATCATTTCTTGTAGTATCATGTCCTTGTGCTTTAGTTATTTCTATACCATTAAGCTTTTTTGGAGGAATAGGTGGAGCTTCTAGAATGGGAGTTTTAATAAAGGGAAGTAATTATTTGGAGGCACTATCAAATACGGAAATAGTTGTATTTGATAAAACAGGTACATTAACAAAAGGAGTATTTGAGGTACAAAAAATTGCTCCAGAAGGTATAAGTAAAGAGGAACTATTAGAAGTTACTGCATATAGTGAACATTACTCAAATCATCCTATTGCACTTTCTGTAAAGAATGCGTATGGGAAAGAAATTAATGAAGAAAAAATAATAAATACAAATGAAATACCTGGTTTTGGAATTATAGCTAAAGTAGAAGATAAAGAAGTATTGGTTGGTAATGAAAAATTAATGAATGAAAATAGAATTAGTTTTTCTAAATGTGATAATATGGGAACTATCTTATATGTAGCTATAAATAAAAAATATGTAGGATATATAGTAATAGCAGACAAAATAAAAGACGATTCAAAAGATACTATAAAACTGTTAAAGAAAAACAATGTAAAACAAACTGTAATGTTAACAGGAGATAGAAAAAATGTTGGAGAATTAGTTGCAAAAGAATTAAATATAGATAAGGTATATACAGAATTATTACCAGATGGTAAAGTTAAAAAAGTAGAAGAATTGCTACATGATAAAACACAAAAAGGAAAACTTGTATTTGTAGGAGATGGAATAAATGATGCACCTGTTTTAGCTATTTCAGATATAGGGGTAGCAATGGGTGGCCTAGGCTCAGACGCTGCAATAGAAGCAGCAGATGTAGTTATTATGACAGATGAACCATCTAAATTAGTAGATTCTATCAAACTTTCTAAAAGAACTATGAGAATAGTTAAAGAAAATATAATATTTGCTATATTTGTAAAAATATTAGTATTAGTTTTAAGTGCTGTAGGGATAGCTACTATGTGGGGAGCAGTATTTGCAGATGTAGGTGTTTCTATTATTGCAATTATAAATGCACTAAGAGCTTTAAGAGTAAATAGAAAGTAAAATATATAATGAATAAAAAATAACCCCTAGTAGTTATACTAGGGGTTTTGGAGGCGCCACCCGGATTTGAACCGGGGATCAGAGTTTTGCAGACTCGTGCCTTACCACTTGGCTATAGCGCCAATTTTTAATGTTTAAGATTGTGGAGCAGGTAGTGGGAATCGAACCCACAACTAAACCTTGGCAAGGTTTTATTTTACCACTAAACTATACCTGCAAAAACAATTTTATTAAAGCATATGTATTTTATCAAATTATAAATAGTTAGTCAAGAGGAAGTTAGAATATTTACAAATTTTATGTGCAGGTCAAAAAATAAATCTTAGAAGTATGCAAAAAAATATTATCTAAATTGACTTAAAGGCTACATTTAGAGTATAATAAGCAACATTATAAAAGAAGTAGGAGGAAATTTATGCGGAAATTAATGTATGAAACATCTCAAACTCTTGTATATAAAGTACAAGAAAGTCAAAGCAAAAAAGTAGCAGTAGTAATTGGAAATGGAGATATTATAGACTTTAGACCAATGAAAATGCAAGAACCACTTTATGAAGGCTGTGATGTATATACTTTTTATTTTCGGAAAGAAAATGAAGGGTTAAAGCCAGCAGGGGAACAATTAGCGATATGGTTAAAAACTGTAGAGAATATGTATGGAAAGATTTTTTTAGTAATGAAATCAAAATGTGGCAATATGGCAATAACTTCTGTTGCAAACAATTTAACAAATTACTCCAAATACAAAATATTTGTTGTAAATGCTCCAATAGAAGGAACAGAAGCAGCTACACCAAGCTTATTAAGGAAACGCATATACAAAGACAAAAGTAAATGGAAGAAACTAATTTATAAAATGGAAGATTTCATATTAATAAAAATTGTATATGGCAATTATCCAGTAGATTGGGACATACAAATACGATCAAACTATATGAGGGAAAACTTAGACGAAGAACTGCTAAAGAACTTTGATATATATGTAATTGCAAGTTCGCTAAATGGAAAACAGTGCAAAACAGTGTTAGATTTAATATTAAAGTGGTTCGACAAACGGTTTAAGATTTATGGAGATGGAATTGTATCTTTAAATTCACAATTGGGTTTTAAGGAGCCAAAAAAGATATTTTCGGCAAATCATATATCTATACTTAAAGATAGTAAAAAGATGATTCAAAAGGAAATAGAAAAAGAAAAGAGAAGACTGTAAAAATAAAGTGTACTCGTTTAAGTTAAGTATAATAATATTTAACTTAAGTATAATAATATTTAACTTAAACAGAGTGCACATAAAATATAGTCTTCTTTTTTATTTAACCCAATTAGTTAGAACAAAACTAAACTTAGTATTAGAAGATTCTTATATGTAAATATTGTTATTTAGCAAAAATTAGAGTATAATAGACAAAGACTATAATAAAAGGAAGAGGATAATATGAAAGTAGTAAAAAATATTTATAGAACACATACATGTGGAGAATTAAATATAAATAATGTAAATGAAGAAGTAAGATTATCAGGTTGGGTCCAAAAAATACGTAACCTAGGTGGAATGGTATTTATAGATTTAAGAGATGAATTTGGAATAACACAAATTTTAATAGATAATAAATTAGAAGATAAAATAAAAAATTTAACTACAGAAAGTTGTTTGCGTGTAGAAGGAAATGTTGTGGAAAGAGCAAGTAAAAATTCTAATATGCCAACAGGAGAAATCGAAATAAAGGCAGTAGAAATCGAAATATTAGGAAAATGTAAAAATGTATTGCCATTCGAGGTAAACACAAACCAAGAAGTAAGGGAAGACTTAAGACTAGAATATAGGTTTTTAGATTTAAGAAGTGAAAAACTACATAATAATATTTTATTACGTTCTAAAATATTAAAAACAATAAGAGATAAAATGGAGGAATTAGACTTTACAGAAATTCAAACTCCAATTTTAGCAAACTCTTCACCAGAGGGTGCAAGAGATTACTTAGTACCAAGCAGATTAAATCCAGGTGAATTTTATGCACTTCCACAAGCACCACAACAATTTAAACAATTATTAATGGTATCTGGATTTAATAAATATTATCAAATAGCACCATGCTTTAGAGATGAAGATCCTAGAGCAGATAGAGCACCAGGTGAATTTTATCAATTAGATTTTGAAATGAGTTTTGCAACACAAGAAGATGTTTTTAAAGTAATAGAAGAAGTGGTACCTGCTACTTTCGAAAAATTTACAAATTGGCAAGTAGACAAAGGTCCATTTGTACGTATTCCATATAAAGAAGCTATGGAAAAATATGGTATAGATAAACCAGATTTAAGAAATCCTTTAATAATACAAGATGTTACAGAATGTTTTAAAGATTCAGAATTTAATGCCTTTAAAGGAAAAACTGTAAAAGTTATAGTAGTGCCAGATGGTAATAGCCAAGGTAGAAAATTCTTCGATAAAATGGGAGAATTTGCAATGTCAAATGATGTTGGCGCAAAAGGCTTAGCTTGGGCAAAAATAGATGAAAATGGTGAAGTTGTAGGAGGAATTTCTAAATTTATAACACCAACAATAAAAGAACAACTACAAGAAAAATACGGTGCAAAAAATAATTGTGCAATGTTCTTTATAGCAGATGAATTTGAGAAAGCACAAAAAATAGCAGGTTTAGTTAGAATAGAACTTGGAAAGAGATTAGATTTACTAGAAAAAGATGTATATAGATTCTGCTTCATTGTAGATTTTCCAATGTATGAGTTATCAGACGAAGGAACAATAGATTTTAGCCATAATCCATTTTCTATGCCTCAAGGAGGATTAGAAGCTTTAAATACAAAAGATCCATTAGAGATATATGCTTATCAATATGACTTAGTATGTAATGGTTATGAAATGGCTTCAGGAGCTGTTAGAAATCATGATCCAGAAATTATGATAAAAGCATTTGAAATAGCTGGTTATACAGAAGAAGATGTAAAAGAAAGATTTGGAGCATTATATAATGCGTTCCAATATGGTACTCCACCACATGCAGGAGCTGCACCAGGAATAGACAGAATAGTTATGCTTATAGCAGATTCGCAAAATATAAGAGAAGTAATAGCTTTTCCAAAAAATAAAAAAGCGAGAGATTTATTAATGAGAGCACCCTCTGTAGTATCTAATGAACAATTAAAAGATGTACATATTAAATTAGACTTAGAAAAATAAATACATAAAATAAGCAAAAGCTCATATAGTTATATTAAAACTATATGAGTTTTTTATGTGTGAGGTGGAAAATGTTTTTTTTAAGCAAAAAAAGAATAATGTTATTGGCAAGCTTATTAATAATAATTGTTGCAATCGGAATATTTCAAATTAATTTAAAAGAAGAAACTATAGAAACAGTGGCATTACCAGTTAGTAATAAAGTAATAGTAATAGACGCAGGGCATGGAAATCCAGATGGAGGAGCAGTTAGTACAAATGGAATATCGGAAGCAGAAATTAATTTAAAGATAGCACTAAAATTACAAAATTTATTGGAGCAAAGTGGGGCAACAGTAATATTAACAAGATCTGATGAAAATGGCATTTACGATATGAATAAAACAAATATAAAAGACAAAAAAATATCGGATATAAAGAATAGAGTAAAGATAGGAAATTCATCATCAGCAGATATTTTTGTATCCATTCATTTAAACAAAATACCACAAAACCAATATTCTGGCTGGCAAACATTCTTTAAAAAAGGAAGTGAACAAGGAGAAAAATTGGCAACAGCAATACAAGAAAACTTAACTAAAACAATTGAGAAAGAAAATAATAGAGTTCCAATGAAGTTAGATAATGTATATATAGTAAAAAATGTAGAAATTCCACTTACAATAGTAGAATGTGGTTTTCTTTCTAATGAACAAGAAGAACAACAGTTACAAGATGATAAATACCAAGATAAATTAGCATGGGGAATATATAATGGCATAATAAATTATTTTTATGAATAATTAGTATGAAAAAATACAAAATATTTCTAAGGCAAAGATAAATACGTGCTTAAACTTTTATAACATTAAAAATGAACAAAAAAGTCCTTATAGTTCATTAATTTAACGTATAAAATTACCAAACGTGGAAAAAATAAGCCTAAAGCTATTTTAGGAGTGAGAATAACATGTTTGGTGTTTTATTAGATAAAAAGCAATTAGAAAAGTACATGGAAAAATTAGCATGTGACCATAATTTGAAACCTGAATCGGAAGAAAAAACATATCCAATACCGGCTTTAGAAAAAGATTTTAAATATATTAGTATGGTGTATAATTTGCTAAATGAACACATAAAGATTGGAATAGATATACATCCAGCAGGGGAATGGCTATTAGATAATTATTATATTATAGAAGAAAGAGTAAAACAAATAAAGGACGAATTAACTCTTACAAAATATAAAAAGTTTTTAGGACTGGATAATGGGCAATATGCAGGATATGCAAGAATATATGTACTTGCAAAGGAAATGTGTACGTATACTGATAGCAACATAAATAAGGAAAACTTAGAGTTTATGCTTACATCTTACCAAAGAAGAAAAACTTTAAATATGGACGAAATATGGAATATAGAATTATTTATAAAAATTGTAATTGTAGAAAATATAAAAGATATTTGCGAGAAGATATATGCAAGTCAAATGCAAAAATATAGAGTAGAAAATATAATAGAAAGACTGGTAGAACAGAAGAATAAAGATGTACAAAAATTTAATAAAAAACAATACAAAAGTTACAAATTTGGTTATGGCGAGATGAAATATCCTTTTATAGAATATATGTCTTACAAATTAAAGAAAACAGATAAAGACAATTATGAATATATAGAAGCATTAGAAGAAGCAGTAGAAAAAATGGGGACAAATATTAATGATGTAATAAAAAAAGAACACTTTGGAATTGCTATAAAAAAAGTTTTAATGGGAAATTGCATAACAACTCTAAAAAATATATCAAGAATCGATTTTCAGGAGATTTTCGAAAGAATAAATGGAGTAGAAGAAATACTAAAGATGGATCCAGCAGAAGTGTACAACAAAATGGATTATAAAACAAAAGCATATTATAGAGGAAAAATAAAGGAACTTGCAAAGAAAACAAAAATATCAGAAGTGTATATTGCAAGAAAAATTGTAGAGTTATCAACAGGTAAACAAGGTAAGAAAAGCCATATAGGATATTATTTAATAGATGAAGGTAAATTTGAATTATATAAAGAAATAAAATATAAACCAATTAGTATGAAAAACGAAACAAAATTAAATTTTTTAATTGCATTCACATGGGGAGCTACATTACTAATATCTATATTAATAGGAAAATTATATAATAATTATATTTTAAGTGTATTGGGGGCTTTACCAATTCACGAAATTATAAATCAATTTACACAATACATTTTTAGCAAAATTGTAAAACCAAAGTTATTACCTAAAATAGATATGCGAAATGCTATTTCAAAAGAGCAAGCAACAATGGTTGTAATACCAACAATTGTTGACTCTAAAGAAAAAGTAGAAGAAATGTTTAAAAAATTAGAGGTGTATTTTTTAGCAAACAAAAGTGATAATTTATATTTTACTTTACTTGGGGATTGTAAACCATCTAAAATAGAGAGGAGAACCCAAGATAAAGAAATTGCAGTTACGGGAATAAAAGTGGTAAATGAACTTAATAAGAAATATAATAAAGAAATTTTTAACTTTTTATATAGAAAAAGAAAATGGAATGAAGGCGAAAATGAATATTTAGGTTGGGAAAGAAAAAGGGGGCTTCTTATGCAATTTAATTCTTTCCTAATAAATCGAAGTGAAGAAGATTTTGCTTTAAATACAATAAGTAATATGAAAGAAATACCAAATATAAAATATATTATTACACTAGATTCGGATACAAATCTTATCTTAAATTCTGCATTCGAGTTGATAGGAACAATGGAACATATACTAAATAAGCCAGTGTTAAAGGATGGAATAGTAGTAGAAGGACATGGAATAATACAGCCTAAAGTAGGAATAAATTTAAATGAAGCAGAGAAATCTTGGTTTAGCAAAATATTTGCAGGTTCCCCTGGAACAGATTTATATACAAATGCAATTTCGGATTTTTACCAAGATAATTTTAATGAAGGAATATTTACGGGAAAAGGAATATATGAATTAAATACTTTTTATACTGTTTTAAAAGATGCTATTCCAGAATATACAGTATTAAGTCACGATTTACTAGAAGGATCTTATTTAAGAGCAGGTCTTGCTAGTGATATTTTATTAATGGATGGGTATCCAAGTAAACTTATAGCTTTTATGACAAGGCTTAATAGATGGATAAGAGGAGATTGGCAAATATGTAACTGGTTATTTAAATATATAAAGAATAGTAAAGATGAAACTGTAAAAAATCCAATTAATAGGTTATCTAAATATAAAATATTAGATAACTTAAGAAGAAGCATAATAGGACTGTTTACACTAATTTTATTATTAGTAGGAATTTATACAAATAAATTTGGAATTATTTTAATTTCTGTAATGGCTATTACAATAAATTTAATTTTAGAAGGAATAAATAAAATAATTTATAGAAGAGATGGTGAAAAATTTAAAAATTCATTTGTTAAAACAGTAAATGGATGGAGAGGTATAATTACTAAATTTATATTAGACATAGGATTTTTTCCAACTAAAACTTATGTAGAAACAAAAGCTATTGTACAAGCGTTATATAGAAAATATGTAAGTAAAAAGAAAATACTAGAATGGACAACAGCAGAAGAGGCAGAAGCAAATAAAGATAATGACTTAGACTCTTATGTAGGATATATGTTTATAAATTTAGTTTTGGCAGTTTTTATAAATGCTTTTAGCATTAATTATATAGCAATTGCAATAGGGGTATTGTGGCTTGTGAGCCCAATTATAAGTTTTAGAATAAGTAAACCGATTCCAGAAAAAGATCCATTAAAAAAGATAGACAAAAAGCACCAAAATTATATTGTAAACATTGCACAAAAGACATGGGACTTTTTTAAAGATTATTTAGTAGAAGAAACGAATTATTTACCACCAGACAATTACCAAGAAAACAGAAAAGAAAAAATTGTAGATAGAACATCTTCCACAAATATTGGTCTTGCGATGGTATCTGTAATTTCTGCATATGATATGGGGTTTGAGAATATATATTCTACTGTTAGTGTATTACAGAAGATACTAGATACTGTAGAAAAATTAGAAAAATGGAATGGACATTTATATAATTGGTACAACATAAAAACATTAGCACCATTAGAGCCAAGATATGTATCTACTGTTGATAGTGGTAATTTTATAGGATATCTTTATGTTGTAAGGCAATTTTTAAAAGAACATATTAGATTATATGAAAATGTAGAAGATTATATTTTTTTAATAGATAGAATAATTGAAAATACAAATTTTTCATTATTATATGATAGTTCATCGAGATTATTTTCTATAGGGTTTGATGTATCTACAAATAAGCTTACAGATTCATATTACGATTTGTTAGCGTCTGAAGCAAGACAAGCTAGTTTTATAGCTATTGCAAAAAAAGATGTACCAGCAAAACATTGGGCTTGTTTAAATAGAACATTAACTGCTATGGATGGGTATAAAGGTTTAATATCTTGGTCTGGTACAGCGTTTGAATATTTAATGCCAAATATAAATATGAAGAGTTACCATGGTAGCTTATTAGATGAGTCTTGTAAATTTATGATTATGAGTCAAATTAAATATAGTGAAAAGCTAAACATTCCATGGGGAATTTCTGAATCTGCATTCAATTTAAAAGATTTAAAATCTAATTACCAATATAAAGCTTTTGGAATACCATGGCTTGGTCTTAAAAGAGGACTAGGAGATGAAATGGTTATTTCGTCTTATGGAACCATTCTTGCAATATGTGATTATCCAAGAGAAGTTTTAGAAAATATAGAAAGACTGGAAGAAGAAGGAGCTTTTGGAAAATATGGTTTATATGAGGCAATAGATTATACTAAAAGTAGGTTAAAACCAAATGAAAGAAGTGAAGTGGTAAAAACTTTTATGGCACACCATCAAGCACTAATTTTAATTTCTATAAATAATTTTTTTCATAAAAATATTATTCAGAAAAGGTTTTCAAAAAATCCAGAGATAGAAGGAACAGAGATTTTATTGCAAGAAAGAATGCCAGAGGATATTATTATTACTAAAGAGAAAAAAGAAGTACCAGAAAAGCTTAAATATAAAGATTATGAATCTTATTATAGAGTAGAAATAGATAATGTAGAAAAGGAAAATAGATGTAATGTTATTTCTAACCAAGATTATAGTGTATTAATGGACGCAAAAGGAAATGGATATAGTAAAATAAATAATATTTATATAAATAGATATAAAAGTACAGATGATAATTTACAAGGAATTAATTTTTTTATAAAGAATATAAATGAAAATAAAATTTGGACTTCTAATTATTATAAGGATATTGTAAGACCAAGCAAATATAAAGCTATATTCAAACCAGATAGTAATACAATAGAAAGAACAGATGGAAATATAGAAACGAAAATAGATGTTACTGTTAGCCAAAATGAACCCACAGAGATAAGAAAAATTAAATTTAATAATATTGGGAATGAAGAAGAAATATTAGAAGTTACAGGATGCTTCGAGCCAATTATTTCTGATATTAATGCAGATATTGCACACAAAGCTTTTAACAATTTATTTTTAAGATATGATTATAATAAAGAAAATCAGACCTTAATTATAGAAAGACGAAAAAGAGATGAAAATAGCAAAGGTATATTTTTAGGAGTTAATTTTTATACAGAAAATGAAACAATGGGAGAACTAGAATATGAAATAGATGCACAAAAATTTAATGATTGTAATGATATGAATTTTCCACAAACAATAAAAGAAGGAAAAAGATTTTCAAATTCTATAGGTCTTGTTACAGAGCCAATTGTGGCAATTAAAAGAACTTTAAAAATTCCAGCACATAAAAGTGTAGAATTATATTTTATAATATCTGTAGCAAATGACAAAGAAGAGCTAGTTAATAATATAGAGAAGATAAAAAATCAAGAAGCAATACGTAATATTTTCGAAATTTCTAAAGCAAAGGCTATAGAAGAGGCAAGATATTTACAAATAAAAGGAAATGAACTTGCAGAATATCAAAAATTGATATCTTTATTAATAAACCCTAGTTACGTTAGTTGGTATTATAAAAATAAAGTTAAAAATGAAAATTTTAACAAGAGTGACTTATGGAAGTTTGGAATTTCTGGGGACTTTCCAATTTTAATGTTAAAACTAAAGAATATAAATGATATATATTTGTTAAATGAACTTTTAAAGTTATACGAAATTTTAAGAATAAAAAATATTCCAATAGAATTTATTATTTTAAGTGAAGAAGATTACTTAGTAGAGTATATAAATTCTGCAATACTAAATGCACACTTAGAATATATGAAAAATGTAAGATGTGGAATATTTGTATTGGTAGCTAGCAATCTTACACAAGTAGAAAATAATTTGTTTTTATTTTCTGCTAATTTAGTAATAGATGCCAATTTAGGAAATATAAATTATCAATTAAATAAAATAAAAAGAATATATAATAAACAAAGAAAAGAGATTATAAATCCATTAGAAGAAGTAGAAATTAAGCATAATGAGAAAATAAGAACACCTAATTTGGAAAAAATAGATTCTACTAAAAATTTAAAATATTATAATGAATATGGAGCTTTTTCTAAAAATGGAAAGGAATATTATATAAAGACAAATAAAGATAGTGTACTTCCAACAGTTTGGAGTAATGTACTTGCTAATAAAGAATTTGGAACATTAGTTACAGATGGAGCAGGCGGATATACTTGGAGTAAAAACAGTAGGTTAAATAGGTTAACGGCATTTACAAATTATGCTAGTAAAGATATACCTTCAGAAATTATATATTTTATCAATAATGAAAATAAACGATTTTGGTCTATAGGAAATAGAGCAGTAGAGGATAATAATGACTATTATATAACTTATGGCTTGGGATATGCAAAATATAATCATACAGCAGATGGAATTATTCAGACAGATGAAATTTTTATTCCAAAAGATGATAAGGTAAAAGTTAATTTAATAAATTTAAAAAATACAACAGATTTATTAAAGAAATTAAGTATATTTTATTATTTAAAACCTGTTTTTGGAGAAGATGAATTACAAACAAATGGAAAAATAGAAGTAAAATTTGATAATAATGTTATATATGCTTTAAATAGAATGGATGCACTTAAAGGGGAAAGTAGCTTTATTTCTAGTAGCTTAGAAATTAATTCGTATACTGGTAGTAAAAGTTCATTTATAGGAAATAGTACAATAAAAAAGCCAGTAGCATTATTTACGAATAGTTTAGATAATAGTAGTGGTATAGGCGAGAATAGTGTTATAGCAGTAAAGATGAATATAGAATTAAAACCATATGAATCTAAAGATATATCATTAATTTTTGGACAAGATAAAAACAATAGAATTAATAATATTGTAGAAAAGTATAAAAGTGTGGAAAACTGTAAAAAGATATTAGATGAAACAAAAAAATATTGGAGAGATATAGTAAATACTATTCAAGTTGAAACACCAATAGAATCTATGAATATTTTATTAAATGGTTGGCTTGTGTACCAAACAATGGCTTCAAGATTAATAGGTAAAACACGGATATTATCAATCTGGAGGAGCAATTGGCTTTAGAGATCAACTTCAAGATGCACTTAATTTAAAATATATAGATATAAATATATTGAAAAAACAAATTATAAAAAATAGTCAACATCAATTTATAGAAGGAGATGTAGAACATTGGTGGCATGATATAAATAATATGGGAATAAGGACAAAATTTTCGGATGACTTATTATGGCTTCCTTATGCAGTTTTAGAATATATAAGGATTACAGGAGATAGAGAAATCTTAAATGTAGAAACTAATTATTTAGAAGGTGAAATTTTAAAAGAAAATGAATTAGAAAGATATAGTTTGTATAATACTTCTGAAGTTAAGGAAACAATATATGAACATTGCAAAAAAGCCATTGAAAGAGCGTGCAACTTTGGCATAAATGGACTTCCAAAGATTGGTTCAGGAGATTGGAATGATGGCTTTTCTAATATTGGACCTAAAGGTGAAGGCGAAAGTGTATGGCTTGCATTTTTCTTGTATGATATTTTAAATAAATGGATAAATGAGATAAAAATAGATGAGGATGAAAAATATATAGAGATTTTAGATTCTTTAAAGCGTAATATAAATAAAAATGCGTGGGATGGAAAATGGTTTAAACGTGCTTTCACAGATGATGGAGATGCTATTGGAAGTATGGAAAATGAAGAATGCAGAATAGATGGAATATCACAAAGCTGGGGAGTTATTTCTGGAGCAGCAGACAACGATAAAAAATTTATAAGTATGAATAGTTTAGAAACGTATTTAGTGGATAAAGAGAATGGATTAATAAAATTATTAGACCCACCTTTCGAAAATGGAAATTTAGAGCCGGGCTATATAAAATCTTATTTGCCGGGGGTTAGAGAAAATGGTGGACAATATACACATGGTGCAGTATGGGCAATAATTGCAGAAGCTTTATTGGGATTTGGAGATAAAGCGGTAGAAATGTTTAAAATAATAAATCCTATAGAGCATACTAGAACAAAAGAAAGTACAAATAAATATAAGGTAGAGCCATATGTAGTTTCAGCAGATGTATATAGCAGTAAAAATTTAGCAGGAAGAGGCGGATGGACGTGGTATACAGGTTCTAGTGGATGGCTATATACAGCGGGAATTGAATATATTTTAGGATTAAAAATATGTAATAATTATTTAAGTATAAATCCATGTATTTCTAAAGAATGGAAAGAATATAAGATAAATTATAAATATAAAAATACTATTTACCACATTAATGTAAAAAATCCAGAAGGGAAGAATACAGGTGTCACTAAAGTTTATTGCAATGGAAATGAAAATTTTGAAAAGAGAATTAAATTAGTAGATGATGGTGAAATTTATAATATTGAAGTTATAATGTAAAAAAGTTTGGATTTACTATAAAAAGTTAAATATTAATGTGCAATATAAAAAGACTTAAGTGTAAAAAAACTTAAGTCTTTTCTTGGTTTATGAAACTACCAAGCTAGTCCTTGGGAAACTTATTTAAATTTATTTTCGCATAAGTTTAGCCTAACCATTATATGCTAAAAGATTAATAAGAATTTAAACTTCATCTTCAATAGATAGTTTTGCATAATAATCTTTGTTAAATTCTGTATCATAGTTTACGTCGTCAAATATTTCTGGCATTTCCTCTTTAAAATATAATAAAAGAGGTATTAATACTTGCCTAATAGCTGGATGCACATGATTTGTTGTTCTTAATTCTAATATATGTTTCCATTCACGAATATTTGCAGTCATTGTATATTCTGCAGCTGTAGAATGTGGAAGAAGTTCTCTTACCATGTCTGTAGAAGCTCCTAATTCTTTCATTTTTATGTAATTCTTTTCTATATTTTGCATTGCGTCTTTCCAAGTATTATACATTTCTTCATTTTCTATATAAACAGGATTTATAAAAGATATTTCGTTACCATATTTATCTTTATTATAGCTACAATATCTAGTAGACTCTATAGAGAAACTAGCAAATCTATGTCTAGTTAAATCTTTATAAGATCCAATATCATTATAAATTCTAACTGTAACCTTTTCATGTTCTAATACAGATTCATGACCTCTGGTTATACAATTAGTTAATAGTTTTTTATAACTATCCTCTGTAATGCTTCCTTCTGAACGATAGCAAGTTCTACAAGCTCTTTCTAGTCTTTTCATTATTTTTTTTCCGTCAATTTTTTCAACTTTTATCCAAGGTTCTACTATTTTCATAATACATCTCCTAAAAAAATATTTGCAATCTCAAAATATAAGCAAAATACATTAATTAGAAATTGCATAAAAAAATTAATGTATTTATTTTTTTTTAATATATCAAACATAAAAAAATTTTACAAGAAAATTCAAATAATTGACTATAAAAAATAATTGTGATAATATTTTTAAACTACTTGTAGAAGAAATATTTTCATAGTAAAGGAGGATATAATTATGCAAAGAACTATGGAAACAATGTTTTTGAACCTGTACGAAGAAGTTTTTAAGGAAGAGGGGAAGGTAGACTTATATTCCAGTAAAGAGAGACGGAAAGAATTTATAAAAGTCTGCTTTACACTAAGAAAGGGAACTAACTTTGGAAACGCAAAGACTGGTGAAATTTGCGTAGACGAAGTGGAAGCTTTAAGAAAGGAAATCTTAACAACTAAATTAGTAGAAACATATGATGAGGTATTTACACAAAATGGCGAGATAAAGCCTTGTGGAAGAGAAAAATGTATAGAGCTTATAAAAATATGCTCTATGATAGACCCATCTACGAATTTTGGATGTGAAAAAACAGGTTTTCTAAACAAATTGAATGTTTTAAAATTAAGATGGCGAGTCTAACGACTCGCTTTTCTTTTGTTTTAAGCGTTTGTGAAAGAGTTCAAATAAAATTGTTTATAAATTATTCTTTAAATTTATATTTGCAAGTAAAAGCTTAATTATTTTTATGTACATATAAATTTACATAATCTATTTGACAAATGTAATGGAATTATAGTATAATACAAAACAGTGGTTATCCAAAAGAAGGATACAATAAAGAGATTTAAGTTTTATATATGTAAGGAGAATAGCTATTAACTATATATGTCCGGAAATATAATATATAGTAAAAAGAATAGTTATAAAATTATTAAGAGAGTTTTTACAATTATTGTATATGATGTTAAAATTTTGTGTATATTAAAATAAAGAGAAATTTATTTATAAAAAGTTGGAGAATAGAACGGAAAATAAATATAAAAAATAATTTTATTATATAATATAAGCATAAATGAAACAGAATTTATTTATGAATTAAATAATAAAATAAATTTTTTATGTAATGAAACATTAATTAGTAAAAAAGAGTTATCTTAAATAACAAAATAGGGACAGGTTAATAATTTCTTCTAATCATAGATAAGTTTAAATTAAAATAAGAAAGAAGGAGTAGATAAAATAATGACGGAAGAAAACAAAAAGGTAGAAAACGAGAAAAAGATTAATACAGAAACTAAAAAAAGAAGAAAAAATTATTCACCAAGAACAAAAACAGAGGCTTCAAAGCAAGCTACTACAGAAAATACAAAAACAACAAGAGCAAAGACAACTAGAAAACCAAGAAAAGCGACATCAAAACAAGAAGATTTTAAATTTAAATCTGGTAAGCTAAAAATAATTCCATTAGGTGGTTTACACGAAATAGGAAAAAATATAACAGTATTTGAGTATGAAAATGACATTATTATAGTAGACTGTGGTTTAGCATTTCCAGAAGATGATATGCTTGGTGTTGATTTAGTTATACCTGATATAACATATTTAGAAAAAAATAAAGATAAAATAAGAGGATTAATTGTTACACATGGTCACGAAGACCATATTGGTGCAATACCATATTTATTAAAAAAGATAAATGTGCCAATTTATGCAACAAGATTAACTTGTGGTCTTATAAGAAATAAACTAGAAGAACACAAATTATTAAGAACAACAAAACTAGTAGAAGTAAAACAAGGAGAAACAGTAAAGGTTGGCAAATTTAATGTTGAATTTATAAGAAGTTCACACAGTATTCCAGATTCAGTTGCTTTAGCAATAAAATCACCAGCAGGAACTGTAATTCATACAGGAGATTTTAAAATAGATTATACTCCAATAGATGGAGAAATAATGGACTTTGGACGTTTAGCAGAACTAGGAAATGAAGGCGTTTTAGCACTTATGTCAGACAGTACAAACTCAGAAAGAAAGGGTTATACTATGTCTGAAAAAACTGTAGGAGATGTTTTCGAAAGATTATTCCAAGGTTGCAGAAAAAGAATAGTTGTTGCAACTTTTGCTTCAAATGTTCACAGAGTTCAACAAATAGTAAATTGCGCTGTAAGATATAATAGAAAAATTGCAGTTTGCGGTAGAAGTATGATAAATATGATAAATACAGCAAGGGAATTAGATTATATTAAAGTTCCAGATAATGTATTTATAGATATAGATATGATAAAAAATTATACAGATGATCAATTAGTAATTATAACAACAGGAAGCCAAGGAGAGCCAATGTCAGCACTTACAAGAATGGCTTCTGGAGATCATAGAAAGGTACAAATTACACCAAATGATTTAATTATAATATCTGCAAATCCAATACCAGGAAATGAAAAGTTAGTTTCTAAAGTAATAGATGACTTAATGCAAATAGGTGCAGAAGTTGTTTATAGTTCGTTAGCAGATGTACACGTTTCTGGCCATGCCTGCCAAGAAGAGCAAAGATTAATGCTATCTTTAGTAAAACCAAAATATTTCTTACCAGTACATGGTGAGTATAGACAATTAAAAGCTCATGCAGAAACAGCAGAAGAGATGGGAGTAGAAAAAGATAATATATTTATGCTTACAAATGGTAGAGTATTAGAAATGAACGAAGAAGAAGCTAAGTTTACTACATCTGTACAATCTGGAAGAGTATTAGTAGATGGTTTAGGAGTAGGAGATGTTGGTAATATAGTACTTCGTGATAGACAACATTTATCTCAAGATGGATTAATTATAATTGTAATGACAATGGATTCTTCAACAGGAGAAATAATTGCAGGACCAGATGTTATATCTAGAGGATTTGTATATGTTAGAGAATCTGAAAACTTAATGGAAAATGTAAAGGCAGTTATAAGAAACGAAATTACAAAATGTGAAAAGAAACATATTACAGATTGGTCTACAATTAAATCTAATTTAAGAGATAACTTAAAAGACTATATCGCACAAAAAACAAAGAGAAATCCAATGATTTTACCAATTATTATGGAAGTATAGAAAAAAACAGGGATTTAGGGACGGTCCTTAAAATCCCTGTTCTATTTTTTTCAAAGACTTCCTTGTTCTATAGAGATGATAAAGCCTATAACTATGAGTAAAAAATTCCTTCTTTGTGATATAATAAATGTGAATTGCCAACCGCAAATACAAACCAAAAAGAAGGAATTTGTCATTAAAGACAAAAATAGATTAGTGCCTAGTGCTTGAAAGTGCAAATATTATATAGTATTTGATCTCAAGATATAAATTACAATAACATAAAAACACTTTACATTTTTTGAAAAATATGCTAATATAAAAATATAGAAAGTAATATGAATTGTATTACATTTTGATTACATTTCTGTGCATAATATTGACACTAAAGAGAGATTATAATATAAATTAGTTACAAAAGATACAAATAAATAGAGAGGATTGCTCCTCTCAAGTACTTATTCATCTGAATTGGAGTTCGTTGCCTGAACTTCAATTTTTTTATTGCCATCTGTTACTGTAGCTTTAGAATTGAAGCCTTTAGATATTGCAAAGCAAAATCCAATAACTAGAACTGCCACAACAACAATACTGGCGATTATTAAAGCTATACTCGTGATGTCATTAACATTGCTCATAGCGTCACCCTCCTTTATAAAATATTCTACTAACAGTTGAAAACTGTAGTTTTTCTAGCAGCTAAACCGTTCAACTGCTAGTTCATATCATATAAGGTCAGATGAATAACTAGGCACATTGTATCAAAATAAGAATAAATATGAAATAAAAAATAGAAAAATTGTATATGTATAAAAAGAATATATACTGATTCAGATAAACTTTCCAATATCGTAAATTATAAAAGATTTATTGATAATTGGTTGATAACGGAGCAAGTTTTAATAAGACTAAATAGGTTGATAAAAAAACGGGATTTTAAGGACTGTTTCAAGACCTAAAAATCCCGTTTTAAATTTAGTTAATATAGTTTTAAAGTATCTTCAATAACATATGAAACAGGTAAAACATCGTCATTATCTGTATTAATCTCGAATGCAATTCTGTCATTAGTATCTTTTAATACATTAATAGTAACAGTACCTATGTTCAAAATAATCATCTCCTATCCCCATATAGTGTAGAGCATGGTAGCACATTTAAATTAAAAAGTCTGTCGAAACTTGTCGACAAACTAAAATAATTTTATTTTTTTAGAATCACCAGAATTTTTTTAAAGTAAATTGCAAAAATAGGTTGAAAAAGTGAATTTTAAGGAAGATTATAAAATTAAAATATAGAGCGTAGAAATGATATTTATTGCGAATAAGAAGGGAACACAAAAAAAAGTTTACATAAACTTAGTTGACAATAATATAAACTATTGTTATAATATTAATTGTACATATAAAGCGCGAATAAAATAAATCGATGATTAAGAGAGTAATTTTATATGAACCGACAGCGAGTTAGGTAGAGTGAGAGCTAACATGTGTAGTATAAAATGAAAAGAACTTATGAGTGGTTATGGGAAAAGTAAAAACTTAGTATCATAACTCGCAGACTCGGCGTTACAGAGGTTAAGTGATTTATATAGAATTTTAAAAAATTTATATAGATAATTAGAGTGGTACCACGTTTATAGCGTCTCTTTAAGAGGCGCTATTTTTGTTTTTATATAAAAAAATTTAAATATAAATCACTAAATAAAAAAGATAGGAGGAAGTAAAATGAGTTTTAAGAAAATAATTTTATCATATTCAGGAGGATTAGATACATCTGTAATTATTACTTGGCTAAAAGAAAACTATAATAATTGTGAAGTAATAGCAGTTACAGGAGATGTTGGTCAAGGAGAAGATGAATTAGAGGGATTAGAAGAAAAAGCAATAAAAACAGGAGCATCTAAAGCATATATTTTAGATTTAAAAGATGAACTTGTAAATGAATATATTGCACCAGCAATAAAAGCAAATGCAATGTATGAAGGACAATATTTATTAGGTACACCATTTACTAGACCTCTACTTGCTAAAAAATTAGTTGAAATAGCTAAAAAGGAGAATGCAGATGCAATTTGCCATGGCTGTACAGGGAAAGGAAATGACCAAGTTAGATTTGAGCTTGCAATAAAATCTATGGCACCAGATATGCCTGTTATAGCACCATGGAGAATATGGGATATAAAAGGAAGAGAAGATGCAATTTGTTATGCAGAAGAACATAAAATTCCATTAAAGATAAATAGAGAAACTAATTATTCTAAAGATAAAAATTTATGGCACTTATCACATGAAGGATTAGACTTAGAAGATATAGCAAATGTTCCAAACTATGACAAAATATTAGAGATGGGTGTTACACCTCAAAAAGCTAAGAATGAAGAAACTATAGTGGAAATAGAGTTTGAAAAAGGTATACCAGTAGCATTAAATGGAGAAAAATTAGACTTGGTAGACTTAATAGAAAAGCTAAATAAAATTGGTGGAGAAAATGGGATTGGAATATTAGATATGGTAGAAAATAGGTTGGTAGGAATGAAGTCAAGAGGAGTATACGAAACACCAGGTGGAACAATAATATATAAAGCACATACATTATTAGAATCAATTTGTTTAGATAAAGACACAATGCATTTTAAACAAATAGTGGGAAATAAGTTAGGAGAACTATTATATGATGCAAAATGGTACACGCCACTTAAAAGTGCTATAAATAGTTTTATAGATAAAACACAAGAAACAGTAACAGGTAAAGTAGGCCTAAAATTATATAAAGGGAATATAATTCCAAATGGATTAGAAAGCAAATATTCGTTATATTCTATAGAAACAGCTTCATTCAATGAAGATAATAATTATAATCAAAAAGATGCAGAAGGTTTTATAAATTTATATGGTTTACAAACTAAAATGATATCAAAAGTTTTAAACGGAGGTGATTAAAATGCCTATGTGGGAAGGAAGATTTTCCAAAGACTTAGATAAAAGAACAAACGACTTTAATTCTTCCATAAAATTTGACTATAAATTATATAAAGAAGATATAGCAGGTAGTATAGCACATGCAAAAATGCTTGCAAAACAAAATATAATACAAAAAGAAGATGAAGACAAAATAATATTTGGTTTAGAATCTATTTTAAAAGATATTGAAAATGGTAATTTAGAATTTGATCCAAATGCCGAAGATATACATATGTTTGTAGAATCAGAACTAACTAAAAGGATTGGAGATAGTGGAAAAAGACTACATACAGCAAGAAGTAGAAATGATCAAGTAGCATTAGATATTAGAATGTATTTAAAAAAGCAAAACTTAGAAATAATAAATAAATTAAAGAAGTTAATAACTACTTTAATTGTAAAGGCAAAAGAAAATACAGAAACAATTATGCCAGGATACACACATATGCAAAGAGCGCAACCTATAACTTTTGCACATCATTTAATGGCATATGCGGAAATGTTTAAAAGAGATATACAAAGATTAAATGAAACGTATAAAAGAACAGATATATGCCCAATTGGTAGTTGTGCACTAGCTGGAACAACTTATAATTTAGATAGAAAATTTGAGGCTAATGAACTAGGATTTTCCGAAGTTTCTGCCAATAGCTTAGATGGAGTTTCAGATAGGGATTTTATAATAGAATTCTTGTCAGATATTTCTATTATAATGATGCACTTATCAAGAATAAGCGAAGAAATAATATTATGGAGTTCGTGGGAATTTAAATTTATAGAATTAGATGATAGCTTCTCTACAGGTTCTTCTATTATGCCACAAAAAAAGAATCCAGATATTACCGAATTAATTAGAGGAAAAACAGGAAGAGTATATGGAAACTTAATGGCTATGTTAACAGTTATGAAAGGAACTCCACTTGCATATAATAAAGATATGCAAGAAGATAAAGAACTAATATTTGATGCAATAGATACAGTAAATTTAAGCCTTAGCACGATAGAACCTTTAATAGATACAATGGTAGTTCTTAAAGAAAATATGAAAGCGGGTGCAGAGAAGGGATTTATTAATGCTACAGACTGTGCAGACTATTTAGTAGAAAAAGGAATACCTTTTCGTGATGCTTATAAAGTTGTTGGGAATATTGTAAAATACTGTATTCAAAATAATACAACTTTAGAAAAATTAGATATAAAAAAATATAAAGAATTTAATAATTGCTTCGAAGCAGATATTTATAATGCTGTAAATTTAATGAATTGTGTAAATAAACGTAATGTTATTGGAGGTCCTGCCAAAAAACAAGTTGAAATCCAAATAGCTAATTTTGAAAAATGGCTAAATATATGATATAATATAAGTTGCAAAGCAAAATAAAAATATGATGCCAGAATTTGGCAGAAGGAGGATAACAACATGGGTAAAATTATCGACATAACAATTATATTTGACGGAGAAAGACTGAAGTTTGAGGACGTAAAAGATGTTAAATCAGATAGTACGACTATCTATTTTACAGATAAGGATGGTCATAAACATACTTTTCATATGGTGTCATATCATATAGAAATATACGATTCACCACTTCCGGAAAAAAGGCTTTCAGCAGACATTCTTTAGAATAGAAACAAGCCAGCAAAGTTAATACAGCTGGCTTGTTTCTTTGTATATAATTATAAAAATAGTAAAAGTTAACCCTTTTTTTAGTCTTGATATACAAGTAAAAATATTGTATAATATATGGGATTTTAGACTATAAACGATAAGTGAATTTTAATATAAAAAATAAAGGAGAGATAGAAATGGACTATAAAGATTTAGCAGATTTAATATTTCCAGATGTAAAACCAATAGAATATTACGAAGAAAAATATCCAAAAAGAAATTTAAAAGAAGGAGCAATAGTAAGTAGATTTGCACCAAGCCCAACAGGATTTGTGCATATTGGTGGATTATACCAAGCATTAGTTGCAAGAAAAGTTTCAACTCAAACAGAAGGTGTATTTTTCTTAAGAATAGAAGATACAGACCAAAAAAGAGAGATAGAAAATGGTATTACAGATATTGTTAATTCTTTAAAAGACTTCGGAATAGAAGAAGATGAAGGAATGGTAAACGAAACAGAAGGAAAAGGTAATTATGGTCCATATAAGCAATCTTTAAGAGGAGATATATATAGGTCATATGCTAAACATATGATAGAATTAGGAAAAGCATATCCTTGTTTCTGTTCACAAGAAGAAGTAGACGAAATAAGAAAAAAACAAGAAGTTGCCAAAGTAAGACCAGGATATTATGGTGTTTGGGCAAAATGTAGAAATTTAACAGTAGAAGAGATGGCAGAAAAAATAAAAGCTGGAGAAAAATATATAATTAGATTTAAGTCACCAGGAAGAGAAGATAGAAAAATAAAACATCATGATGTTATAAAGGGAAATGTAACTTTTCCAGAAAATGACCAAGACATAGTAATAATTAAGGCAGATGGACTTCCAACATACCATTTTGCACATATTGTAGATGACCATTTAATGGGTACAACACATGTAATAAGAAGTGACGAATGGCTTTCTTCAGTTCCATTACATTTACAACTATTCCAAGAAATTGGGTTTAAAGCACCAAAATATGTACATATTTCTCCAATCATGAAAAATGATAATGGAAATAAAAGAAAATTAAGTAAAAGAAAAGATCCAGAAGCTGCAGTTAGTTATTATGCAGAACAAGGAATTCCAGCAGAGGCTGTAAAAGAATACTTATTAAATATTGCAAATTCAAATTTTGAAACTTGGAGAAGAGCAAATCCAACAGAAGATATGGAGAAATTCGAATTACAACTAAATAAAATGAGTGTAAGTGGAGCTCTTTTTGACATGGTAAAATTATTAGATGTATCAAAAACAGTTATATCAAGATTTACAGCAGAAAAAGTATATAGTGAATCATTAAAATGGGCAGAAAAATACGATAAAGAATTAGAAGATATGCTAAAAGGAAATAAAGAATACGCATTAAAAGTATTTGGAATAGAAAGAGGAAATAAAAAACCTCGTAAGGATATATCAAAATGGTCAGATGTAAAAAATGAAATTTCATATATGTATGATGAAAAATTTAATAATCAAAAAACTAATTATGAATATCAAAAAATATCAAATAGTGATAAAATAAAAATAATATTAGAAGAATATATAAATAATTATTTTGACGAAAAAGATGATAAACAACAATGGTTTGACAAAATAAAAGATTTAGCAGGAAAACTAGGATATGCAAGCGAAGTTAAAGAATTTAAAGCAAATCCAGATAAATACGAAGCACATGTTGGAGATGTAAGTACTGTTTTAAGAATAGCATTAACAGGAAGAACAAATACACCAGATATGTACGAAATAATGAATATAATGGGCAAAGATAGAATAAAGGAAAGATTTGAAAAAGCAAAACAAGAATTGTAATTAATAAGGGAGAAAAGCCTATGGATAAATTAACAGATGTAATTAATTATTTTAAAACAATTGATTTAAAACAAATAATAGATATTTTAATAGCTATTGCAGTTATAATATTTTTTTATATATTTAGTTCAAGTATGTCATATATTTTAATAAGGATTTTTAAAAGAAAAAAGACGGATAAAGCTAGAATAAAAAAGATGCCTTTTTACAAGCCTTTAAAAATATTCTTTATAGCTTTAGGTATATTTATTGCAACAAAAGTTCTACAAATACAAGGAAAAGCAATGGCTATAATAGAATTATTATTTAAAATAACGTCAGTTATTTTGCTTACAAAATCTTTAGCAGATTGTTTTTCTATGGATTCAAAAACAATGAAAAAGTTGCAAAGAAAATTTATGACAGATGCAGATGACAACCGAATAAATTTTATATATAAAATTATAAGATGTGCAATTTATATAATAGCAACTTTTGTTGTTATGGCATTGCTAGGAATAAATCTAAATACTATACTTGCAGGTTTAGGGGTAGGAAGTGTTGTTTTAACACTTGCAGCACAAGATACTGCGAAGAATTTATTTGGTGGGTTTATGATATTAATGGATAAACCATTTGTTATAGGAGATTGGGTACAAACGCCAAACTATGAAGGAATTGTAGAAGACATAAGCTTTAGAAGTACAGGAATACGAACATTTGACAATTCGCTTGTAAATATTCCAAATGGAGTATTATCAAATGAAGCAGTAATAAACTGGAGTAAGATGGAAAAAAGAAAGTATAAATTAGACCTAAAATTGCCATTAGATACTCCAGTAGAAGTAATACAAAGAATAACAAGTAAGATATATTTTATGCTAATAAATCACCCAAGTGTAATAAATGATGACACATATGTAAAATTCGACGAGATAGAAAGAGATGGAGTATCAATAATGATATATGTTTTTACAAATTCGGTAGACTATGGCAGTTATCTTAATGCCAAAGAACATATAAATAAAAACATATTAGAAATTTTAGAAAGAGAAGGAGTAGACTTAGCATATCCAACAAGTACTGTATTAGTAAAGGGATTGGGGGACGGTCCTGAAAATCACGATAATAAAATAGTAAATAATTTATAAAAATAGTTTGGCAATAGGAGCAAATTACTTAGAAATAATAAAAAGATAGTGAATTAAAAAGTATTTTTAGTTCACTATTTTTTTGTATGTATAATTATTTTACTTATAGAGAGAATAAGGAAAGTGGCTTCGCCGATGTGCAGATTACTTCGTAATCGCACGGCCCAAGGAAACTTAACCTTGTTACTTCAAAAAATCTATCGATTTTTCTGCGTAATAAGGAAAGTGGCTTCGCCAATGTGCAGATTACTTCGTGTTTTACTAAAGTAAAAAAAGGGTTGACAAAACGACATAGTATCAATATAATAATAACAACAACTTATTAACTTTTTGATAATATCATATAAAGGAGAGATGCTTATGCAAGATGATAGTGTAATAGTAGTGTTTGGAGGATCTTTTAATCCACCATTAAATTCACATTTTTCATTGGCTGAGCAAATTATTTCTGAATACAAAAATGTAGAAAAGGTTATTTTTGTACCTGTAAGTGAAAAATATGAAAAAGCAGGATTGCTAAATGATAAATACAGGTATGAAATGCTCAAATGCGTTTGTGACAAAAACGAAAAATTTGAGGTGTCAGATATAGAATTAAGAAAAAAAAGACAACTTTTTACAATAGAAACTTTAGAAAAGTTACAAGAGAAATATAAGGATAAAACCATATGGTTTACAACAGGAAGCGATAACTTAAAAGAGTTAAATACATGGGAAAAAAGTGATGAATTAGTAAAAAAATTTAAAATACTTGTTTTAGAAAGAGATGATGATTGTTTAGAAGAAATTATAAACAATAATAAATTTTTAAAAGAAAATGAAAAATCATTTATAAAAGTAAAAAATAATATTAGAAGTGGTCTAAGCTCATCATTTGTAAGAGAAAAAATTAAAGAAGGAAAGAGCATACGTTATTTTACTCCAGATGAAGTATATTCGTATATAGAAACCAACAATTTATTTAAAAATGAACTTTAGAAATTGCTACAAAAGTTCAAATAGGAGGTAAGTATGTTAAGTGTTGAGGATTTAAAAAATATTATAAAAGAATTAGAACTTTGGATTAAGCAATATGTAAATAAATCTGGTGCAAAAGGCATAGTAATAGGAAACAGTGGAGGAAAAGATAGTGCTACAGTTATTGCACTTGCAACTAAAGCTATTCGGGAGTGAGAATGTTTTAACTGTTGCTATGCCATGTCAATCTAATAAAGAAGATTTAGAAGACGCGAGATTAGTTTCTGAAACTTTTGGAGTTAAATTACTAGAAGTAGATTTAACAGATACATATGAAAAATTAGAAAATGAAATAAAAAGTGTATTAAAAGAAAATTTAAAAAAAGAATCAAAAATTAATATGAAGCCGAGACTTAGAATGACTACATTATATAGTATTGCACAAAATTATAATTATCTTGTAATGGGAACAGGGAATTTATGCGAAATAATGGTTGGTTATACTACTAAGTGGGGAGATAGTGCAAGTGATATTAATCCAATTGCTAATTTTACAGTAGAAGAAGTTATAAGAATGGGTAAAATTTTGAGAGTTCCAGAATCTATTATACAAAAAAAGCCAAGTGATGGATTAAGTGGTAAAAGTGATGAAGAAAAAATGGGAGTAACATATAAAGAAATTGCAGAATACATAGAAACTGGAAAAACAGAATGTGAAAAAATGAAAAAAATAGATAAAATGTATATGCAATCTAAACATAAAAGAGAAAAAATCCCAACATATAACTTTAATAGAAAAAATTATATTAAAGAAAAAAATAAATAAAAGGGGTATTTTTATGAAAGATAATATTAAAATAAAATTAAAAAAATTTTTTTCATATATTTTTATAGATGGATTAACAGGAATGGCTTGGGGCTTATTTTCTACTTTAATTATTGGACTTATAATAGAACAAATAGGAAAAATAATTGGTGGAAATATAGGAAATATAATAATAACAATAGGAAAGTTAGCAGGAAGTTTAACAGGTGTTGGAATAGGAGTAGGAGTTGCTGTAAAATATAAAGAAAAACCTTTTGTAGTAATTTCTGCTGGAATTGCAGGGCTAATAGGAGCTTTTGCGAGTAAAATATTGCAAGGAACAGTTTTTGTAAATGGAAGTATTATTTTATCTGGACCTGGAGAGCCATTGGGAGCTTTTATAGCGAGTTTTATAGGAATAACCTGTGGAAGATGGATTCAAGGTAAAACTAAACTAGACATTATTTTAGTACCAATCTTTACTATTATACTAGGAGGAACTGTTGGACTACTTGTGGGACCGTCAATTTCCAACTTTATGCTAGCATTAGGAGAAGTTATTAATTGGGCTGTAAATAAACAACCAATAATAATGGGAATATTAGTATCTGTATTAATGGGAATGATTTTAACGCTACCAATAAGCTCAGCAGCACTAGCTATAATACTAAACTTAAGTGGATTAGCAGGGGGAGCAGCAACGGTTGGATGTTGTGCAAATATGGTTGGATTTGCTGTAGCAAGTTTTAAGGAAAATGGATTTTCTGGGCTTGTATCACAAGGTTTGGGGACTTCTATGTTGCAAGTGCCAAATATAATGAAAAAGCCGATTATATGGTTGCCAGCAATTATTGCAAGTGCGGTTTTGGGCCCAATCTCTACAACTGTTTTACATATGACTAATAATGCTTCTGGAGCAGGAATGGGAACAGCAGGTTTGGTAGGTCAACTTATGACATGGCAAGATATGATAACAAGTGAAAATGGTGGAATTCTTATATTAAAAATTATATTATTACATTTCATTTTACCAGGAATTATAGCGTGGGCAACAAGTTATTTTTTAAGAAAAAAAGGTTTAATAAAAGAAGGAGACATGAAGCTTGAGGAGGATATATAAAATTTTATAAAGATAAAATTACAAGTTGAAAGTTAGGAGGGGAAAGAATTGTAGTACTAGATAAAAGCATGTAAGTATCATGTAAATAAAGAATAAGCATAACAAAACAAGATTGACATAAAACATGCTAAGATGTATAATGGTTAATGCAAATAAAAAATAAAGAGAGGTAGAAAGATGGAAAAACTACGGACAAATTTTAATGGATTAACTTTTTGGACTAAATATATGTTATCATATATTTGGACTGCAGTCGCATTAATAGCTATTTTGATTGGAGTAAAAATAAACTGGGGTTACTTAATTATAGTGCCAATTATATCTTTTTCAATGTTGATAGTTCTAAAAAAGAAATTTACAATAGTTACGAAAATAATCATGCTAATGTATTTAATATTTACTACTATAGACATTATAACTCAAGATATTTCCATAGGGACAATATTACTTCTGGAAGTAGTAATAATAATTATTGGTCCAGCTTTTTTCGTAGAGCGTGCAAAATAAAGCACGCTTTTTACTTTTAAAAAAATCACAGAAATGTGCAAACAGATATTAGTAAATTTCTAATAGTAAGAGAAGTTTCGTTAACAGAGAATTTTGAAGTTACAAATAAAGCTAAAAATACTATAAAGTTCAAATTGACAAATATTAATTGCCATAGTAATATTATGATATTAAGAACTAAGGAGAGATAAACATGACAGAGGAAGAATTTTTAAAGAACTATGATTCTAATAAATTTTTTAAACCTTCTGTAACAGTAGATTCTATTTTATTTACAATAAGAGATGTAGAAACAACTAATTACAGAAAGTTACCAGAAAAAAAATTGCAAGTTTTATTGGTTAAAAGAGCAGAACATCCTTATGTAGGAAAATGGTCATTACCTGGTACTTTCGTAAGAAAAGATGAAAGATTTGAAGAGGCAGTACAAAGAAGCTTAAAAGCAAAAACTAATATGCAAGACATATACTTAGAGCAATTATATTCTTGGGGAGAACCAAGCCGTGATCCACGAACAAGAATTATTAGCACATCTTATATGGGACTTGTAGATAGTGAAAGAATAAATATAAAATCTGGTGGAACAACTCAAGATGCAAGTTGGTTTACAATTTCTTTAAATATGATTAATGAAAAAATGACGGAAAATAAACATGGATATAAAAAAGAAGAAGAAATAGAGATAGTGTTAGAAAGTCAAACAGAGATTATAAAAAACAAAGTAAATGTAGTTAAAGAAATAGTAAATGGAAATCAAATTATTTATACACAAATATTAGAATCTGAATTAGCATTTGACCATGCTAAAATGCTAATTTATGCAATAGAAAGATTAAAAAACAAAGTAGAATATACAACTATAGCATTCAATTTAATGCCAGAAAAATTTACATTAACTAAATTACAACAAGTTTATGAAATTTTACTAGATAAACCATTGCTTAAAGCTAATTTTAGAAGAAAAATTGCAGATATGGTTATAGAAACAGACGAATATGAAGAAAATGCAGGTCATAGACCATCAAAACTATATTGCTTTAATAGGAATTGGCAACCTCATATATTTTAAATAAAAAAGAGAATTGAAAATAAGAAGATGGGACAAAGGGAGTTAGATTTACTAACTCCCTTTCTATTATATAATAAAAGTATTTTGACAAGAAAAATTGGGATATTTGGTAGAAAGATATAAAGTAATAAGTACTTATTATCAAAAAGATAATATTTATTTCTGAAATCTATTGACAATGGGTAACTAGTTACATATAATGTTATTATCAAAAAGTTAATAAGTTCCAAATATAGGAGGAATTTGTATGAATAATCAAAGATTAGAGCTAGTAGCAGATTTTTACGAATACACAATGTCAAATGGATATTTAAACAAAAATATGGAAAATCAAATTGCATATTTTGATGTTTTTTTTAGAAAAGTACCAGATGAAGGTGGATATGCAATAGTAGCAGGCTTAGAGCAAATAATAAATTATATAAAAAATTTATCATTTGACGAAGAAGACATAAATTACTTAAGAAAACAAAATAAATTTTCAGAAGACTTTTTAAATTACTTAGAAAATTTCAGGTTTACAGGAGATGTATGGGCAATACCAGAAGGAACAGTAGTGTTTCCAAATGAACCTTTAATAACTGTAAGAGCACCAATTATTCAAGCACAGTTATTAGAAACGATGTTATTACTTACAACTAACCATCAATCTTTGATTGCTACAAAAACGAGCAGAATTGTAAAAGAAGCACAAGGAAAACCTGTTATGGAGTTTGGAGCAAGAAGAGCACATGGAATTAATGCAGCAGTAGAAGGAGCAAGAGCAGCAATTATAGGTGGAGCGATAGGTACATCTTGCACATTGTCTGCAAAAGAATTTAATGTACCTGCAAGTGGAACAATGGCGCATAGCTGGATACAAAGCTTTGATTCAGAATATGAAGCTTTTAAGTCATATGCTGAAATATACCCAGATGATTGTACATTATTAATAGATACATATAATACAATAGAATCTGGACTTCCAAATGCAATAAAAGTATTTAATGAAGTTTTAAAACCTAAAGGATATAAGCCAAAAGCAGTTAGATTAGACAGTGGAGATTTAGCATATTTATCTAAAAAGGTTAGAAAAATATTAGACGAAGCTGGATATGCTGATTGCAAAATATGTGCAACTAATTCATTAGACGAATATTTAATTAAATCTTTAATTGAACAAGATGCAAAAATTGATTCATTCGGAGTAGGAGAAAATTTAATTACAGCTAAAAGTGAGCCAGTTTTTGGAGGGGTATATAAATTAGTAGGAATAGAAAAAGAAAACAAAATAATACCAAAAATAAAAGTAAGCGAAAATGTAGCAAAAGTTACAAATCCAGGGTTTAAAAAAGTATATAGGTTTTACGACAATGAAACCCAAAAAGCAATAGCAGATGTAATTGCTTTATCAGATGAAATAATAGACGAAAGAGAATATATGATTTTTGACCCACAAAATCCATGGAAAAAGAAACTTATTAAAGACTATACTATAAGAGAATTGCAAGAAAAAATATTTGAAAATGGAAAGTTAATATATAAAAGCCCTACACTAAAAGAGATTGCAAGAAAATCTAAAAAAGAATTGGATAGTATGTGGGAAGAAGTAAAAAGAATAGAAAATCCACACAAATACTATGTAGATCTTTCAAAGAAATTATGGGTATTAAAAAATAATATGTTAAATAATATATATTTTTAAAATGAAAAATAATCTTTACTAATTTTTTTTTATTATATATAATGTAAAAAATTTAGTGTATGGGGATGATACTGTAATGATAAAACTTATTGCAAGCGATTTAGACGGAACAATGTTTGAAAAAGGAAATACAATACCAGAAACTAATTTAAAAGCAATACAAGATATAAATAATTCTAATATAAATTTTACAATATGCACGGGAAAAACCTATTCTCTATTTAAAGATATGTGTAAAGATATAGAAGAAGGATATGGAATATTTGGAAATGGAAATCAGATAATTAATTTAAAAACGGGAAAAGAACTTTATAGAAAAATATTAAATAATGATGATGTGCTATTTTGTATTAATGAAGCAAAAAGGTTAAAATTACATATTCACTTATATACAAATAATGAAGTAATAACAGAAAAATTATTATATATGGACTTAAGAAATTTTGAACTTACTAAAAACGGTAAGAATAAAAAATTGGAATTCAAAGTTTTAAAAAATATAAAACAATATGTTATAGAAGAAAAACCGGAAATATTAAAATTAGTTATTTCGGCAGAGAAGAATTTAGAAAAACTAAAGGAAGAATTTGCTAAAAACAAAAATTTACAAGTTAAGCTAATTAAAAAAACTAATAAATACAAAGATGAGATTATAGGAAAAGAATACGAATATTTAGATGTAATGCCAGTAGGAATAAACAAAGAACAAGCATTAGAAGTTTTAGAAGAATATTTAAAAGTAGATAAAAGTGAAGTGCTAGCAATAGGAGATAATTTAAATGATTTAGAGATGGTTAAAGACTCAGGAATTGGAATTGCTGTTGCAAATGCATATGACGAATTAAAGGAAGTTGCAAATTATACGACAAAAACAACTGCTCAGAATGGGGGATTTGCAGAAGCAATATATAAATTTATAGAATTTTAAAAAAGAAAAACACAGTATAAAATAGCTAAGCTAAAATATATTGTGTTTTTTTGTATATTAAAGAAATATAATATTTTATTTATTAATAATTTTATTTGCTTCTTCTTGAGATATGTATTCATTTTCTACCATTGTTTTTAAAACATGTTTTTGCCTGCTTTTTGTTAAATCTGGATTTTTAGTTGGAGCATATACACTAGGAGCATTAGGAATGCCTGCCATCATAGTGCATTCATTTAAATCCATTTCGTTAGGCTCTTTATTTAAATAACCATTACAAGCTTCTTTAATTCCATAATAGCCATCACCAAAATACGATGTGTTTACATATAATTCTAAAATTTCTTCTTTAGAATAATTATTTTCTATATCATATGCCATAAATATTTCTGCAAGTTTTCTAGAGAATGGATTCATATCTATAAAATAAATATTTTTTGCAAGTTGCTGTGTAATGGTACTACCACCTTCGCGTAAATCGAAATTTTTAATATTAACATATATAGCTCTTCCAATAGAATGTAAATCTATTGCACCATGTTTATAAAAACGTCTATCTTCTACAGAAACAACAGCGTTTAAATAATTTTTTGGAAGTTCACTAAATTTTATATAATTTTTATCACTTTGAATTTTTTCTATTTTACTAGCCAGAGGTTCTTTTTTTATGGCATTGTCATATAAATAATAACCATATAGACCAAGAGATCCTCCAATTAAAAATATAATTAAAAGAAAAAATAATAAAAATTTTTTCATAAATATCACCACCTTTATTATACAATAAAGGTCGATTTGTGTAAAACGATAATTAGAAAATTAAGATAATATTAAGAAATAAAGCTTAAAGATATCATAAATAGCAAGTAAATATAAGCTATAAGATTTTAAATTTGAATATGTGTGGAAGGATTTAATAAATGGAGAATATGTATATGAAAAATAAAAAAATAAAAAAATCTAAAAAACACTTGCTTTTTAATAAATGTTGTATTAAAATTTAAACAGGTGGAGAGAAGTGGTACAAAGTGGTAAAAAATGAATTGAGGTGAAACGAAGTGCTAATTCGGCCAATATGAACATTCTTTAGATGCTAAAGGCAGATTAATAATGCCAGCAAAGCTAAGAGAAGATATGGGTGAAAAATTCATAATCACAAAAGGCTTAGATGGGTGTTTATTTGGTTTTTCACAAAACGAATGGGAAAACTTCGAAACAAAATTAAAAACACTTCCACTTACTAATAAAAATGCTAGAGATTTTGTAAGATTTTTCTTATCTGGTGCAATGGAATGCGAAATAGATAAGCAAGGAAGATTTTTAATATCTAGTAACCTAAGAAATGTTGCAACACTAGAAAAAGAAGTTATTATAATTGGTGTTGGGACAAGAATAGAAATATGGAACAAAGAAAAATGGGAAAACTATAATAGTGAAGAAAATATATCAGCAGATGATATCGCAGAAAATATGACAATGTTAGGTATATAACTTTATAAAAGTTTATATAAATTTTATACTAAAGATAAAAAATAAATTTACAAAAGAAGTTTAGTAAACATTTACTAAAGAAAAATCAAGATAACTTGATAAGAAGAGGGCTATACTAAAGAGAAAAAACAAATATACAAAAGATAAAATCTTAAGAATTAATTATATTTTATTTATCTATACTTAAGAAAAAATATTTAAATTACAAATGCAAATAGCTAATATATACCACGAAAAAGGGAATGAAATACAAATGACGAAAACGCTAGAAACAAAAGAAGAATAGCTACTAAACAGTTGGAAAGAAAAAACTTCCAACTGTTTATGCTATTCAAAAAAATAAAAATTGGAGGTATGTATTGGAATTTAAACATAAACCAGTTTTGCTTGCTGAATGTATAGAAGGATTAAACATAAAAGAAAAAGGAATTTATGTAGATGGAACACTAGGTGGTGCAGGTCACAGCAAAGAAATTTTAAAAAAATTATCAGAAGATGGCACACTAATAGGAATAGATAGAGATTTAGAAGCATTAGATGCAGCAAAGGAAAATTTAAAAGAATTTAACAATGTTAAATATATACATGGAAATCATGATAATATAAATCTAATATTAGAAGATTTACGGAATAGAAGAAGTAGATGGAATACTACTAGACTTAGGAGTTTCTTCATATCAATTAGATGAACGTAATAGAGGATTTAGCTATCTAGGTGAAAATGAATTAGATATGAGAATGGATAAAACACAAAATTTAACAGCAAAAGAAGTTATTAATTCTTATTCAGAAGAAAAACTAGCTAATATCATATTCGAATATGGAGAAGAAAGATTTTCTAAAAATATAGCAAGGAATATTTGTATAGAGCGAAAAAAAGAAGAAATACAAACAACAGCACAATTAGTAAAAATAATAGAAAATTCTATTCCAAAATCAAAACAAAATAATGGGCATCCGGCAAAAAGAACTTTTCAAGCTATAAGAATAGAAGTAAATAACGAAATAGAACCTTTATATGAAACGGTTTTAAAATGTATAAAAGTACTAAAAAAAGGTGGAAGATTATGTATTATTACTTTTCATTCTTTAGAAGACAGAGCTGTAAAAAGAGCATATATTGAAGCCGAAGGAAGATGTACATGTCCAAAAGATTTGCCTTATTGTGTATGTGGAGCAACATCTTATGGAAGAATGATAAATAAGAAACCAATAATTGCTACTAAGGAGGAACAAGAAGAAAATTCAAGAAGCAAAAGTGCGAAACTAAGAATTTTTGAAAGAAGATAACAAAAGAGGGAGGTGAAGCTAATGGCTAAATACCAATATGGAACAAGCCCTAGAAAGTTGGAACCAGATTTTATACCAAATAGAACTTCTAAAAAAAGTCAAGAATTAGAACGTGAACTAAAAGAAAAGATAAAAAAAGAAGCAAAAGAAAGGGCTAATCAAAAAAGAGCTGCTGTTTTATTAAAGAAAAAAATAGTGGTATATATTGGTATTGCTTTTGCTATGCTTTTAGTCATTAGCTATAGGAACTCTTTAATAACAGAAGACTTTAATAAAGTTAAAAACTTAAAAGCAGATCTTGCAACTTTACAAAAAGAAAATCAACAAACTCAAGTTTTAATAGAAAGTAATCTTAATTTGAAGAAAATTGAAGAAGAAGCTAAGAGCAAGTTGGGAATGCAAAGATTAACTAATGATCAAAAAATTTATATGAATCTACCAAAAAAAGATTATGTACAATCTTCAACAGATACAGCTAAAAAAGCAGAAGAGAAAAATTGGTTAGATAAAATAATGGATAAAATTAAAGGAAATTAATCTACTTATCAAATTTTATATTTGAAGGTAGATTTTTTTTGTATAAGGGTTTTCTACATCATATGATTATTGCACACATATCCCGATTTGAGGTATAAAGACAAGCTCTTATTACATAGAATTATAAAAAGAAATTTTACTGTTGTGAGGTGCATAATGCAAACGGTGTGTAGTATAAAGAATAAAAAAATGATGCTATGGATTATAATTGTTTCTGCTTTTTTGCTTGTTGCTTTAATAGTAAGGCTTGGTATAATTCAATTTGTTGATGGCAATAAGCTAAAGCAAATGGCATATGAACAGCAGACTTTAAATAGAAAGATAACTTCTAAGAGAGGGACTATATATGATGCTACAGGGAAAAATATTTTAGCACAAAGTAGTACTGTGGAAACTGTTACAGTAAATTCTACAAATATTCCGGAAGATAAAAAAGAAATTGCGAGTAAAGCTTTGTCCGAAATTTTGAATGTGGATTATGAAAAAACTTTAAAAAAGGTTAAAAAGAGAAGTTCTATAGAAACAATTGCAAAAAAGGTGGATAAAGAAAAAACGAATGAACTAAGAAAGTGGATGAAAGAAAATAATATTCAATCTGGTATAAATATAGACGAAGATACAAAAAGATATTATCCTTATAGCAATTTAGCTTCGCATATTATTGGTTTTTGTGGAAGCGATAACCAAGGTTTGGATGGAATAGAAGCAAAATATGATGAAATCTTAAAAGGTAAAAGTGGGAAAATTGAAAAGCTTACAGATGCTAAAGGTGGAGATATGAAGCAACTGGAGGAAACCTACGTGGCTGCAGAAAGAGGCAAAGACTTAATTTTAACGATAGATTTAAATATTCAATCAATTGCTGAAAAATATTTGGAAAATGCGTGTATAGATAATAAGTGCACAGATGGTGGAAATGTTGTTATTATGAATCCTAATAATGGGGATATTTTGGCTATGGCAACATATCCTAATTATGATTTGAATAATCCATATGAAATAGAAAATAGTGAAAATATGGATAGTAAGGAAAAAAATAAAGAGTTACAAGCTAAATGGAGAAATAAAGCCATAGCAGATACATATGAGCCTGGTTCGACTTTTAAATTAATAACATCTTCGGCAGCATTGGAAGAAGGAATAACAAAAACAGATAATGAAGGAGAATTTAATTGCGGAGGAGGAATAGAAATTGCTGGAGTTAGAATTAAATGTTGGAGATATTATAGACCACATGGAGCGCAAAGTTTAAGGCAAGCGCTTATGAACTCTTGCAATCCGGTATTTATTGCATTAGGTCAAAAAATTGGTAAAGACAAATATTATGATTATTTAGAAAAATTTGGATTTTTTAGAAAGACAAATATAGATTTGCCAGGTGAAGCAAAAGGTATATTTTTAGATAAAGAAAAAGTTGGTCCAGTAGAACTTGCTACAATAAGTTTTGGTCAAAGATTTGAAGTAACACCGCTTCAAATGGTAACAGCTGTTTCGTGTATTGCAAATGGTGGAGAATATATACAACCAAGAGTTGTTAAAGAAATAATAGATCCAGAAACTAAAGAAAAAACAGAAATAGATGTAAAAAATGTGGAAAGAGTTATTTCGAAAGAAACTGCAGATAGTGTTTTAAGTATTATGCAGTCGGTTGTAGATGATGGAACAGGTAGAAATGCTCAAGTAAAAGGATATTTAGTTGGTGGAAAAACAGGTACTTCAGAGGATGGTGTAAATACTAATAAATATGTAACATCTTTTATGGGAGTAGCACCTATTTCGAATCCACAAGTTGTAATTTTAGTTACACTATATAACCCAACAGGCGAAGGAGGACACCAAGGAGGTGGTGTTGCAGCACCTGTTGGAGGGCAAATATTAGGAGAAGTATTACCATATTTGGAATTAAAACAAGATAAAGAAACAGAAGAAGTGACAGAAGAAATAGAAACTCCAGAATTAAGAAATAAAACGGTAAAAGAAGCAAAACAAATATTGAAAGAATTAGGATTAAACTTAGAAATAAATAATGCACAGGAAGAAATTGATGACAGTGAAATATATGTAAAAGAACAAATTCCAAAGCCAGGTGTAAAAATAACAAAAGAAAGAAAAGTTTATATTGATATATAAAACTACTTGCTATATAATGTATTCGTAAAATTGTATAAAATGGAGGGATATTTTATGAACCTTAAAAATATATTAGTAGGTATTGAAGGAATAAAAGCTAAAGGAGATATTAATATAGAGATAAATTCTGTAAAAAATGATTCCAGAAAAGTAGAAGAAGGAGATTTATTTATCTCTATAAAAGGATATGAAGCAGATGGAGCAGATTATATAGTAGATGCTATAGAAAAAGGTGCAAAAGCAATATTAGTAGAAGAAGGAACAAATTTAAGAGAATTAAAAATAAAAGAAGATACAACTTTAATAGTAGTACCAGATGCAAGAAAGGCTATGGCACAAATTGCTTGTAATTATTATGATAATCCATCAAGAAAGTTTCAACTTATAGGTGTAACAGGAACAAAAGGAAAAACAACAACAACATATATGATTAAATCTATGCTAGAAAAAAAGGGATTAAAAGTTGGATTAATAGGAACTATACGTAATTATATAGGAACAGTAAGTTTAGGAGATAGCCAAAGAACTACACCAGAGAGCTTAGAACTGCAAGAAATTTTTGCAAAGATGGCAGAAGAGAAATGTGATGTAGTAATAATGGAAGTTTCTTCACAAAGTTTAAAATTAAATAGAGTATATGGATCAAATTTTAATATAGGGGTATTTACAAATTTATCAGAAGAACATATAAGCGAAAAAGAACACGCTGATATGAAAGAGTATTTCGAGTCAAAATGTAAATTATTTACTATGTGTAAAAGAGCTTATATTAATGCAGATGATATTTATTCTATAAAAATCCCTAATTTAGTAGAAGGACCAGAATATATTACTTATGGAATAGATAATAATTCTAAGATATTAGCAAAGGATATTACAATAACAAATTCTTATGTGGACTTTAGAGTAAAAATAGGAGAAAGAAATGAAAGAGTAAAAGCGTGTATTCCAGGAAGATTTAGCGTGTATAATTCTTTAGCTGCTATTGCCATTGCAATGCAATTTGGTTGTACAGCAGACATGATAAAAGAGGGATTAGAAGAGGTTAGAGTGCCAGGAAGATCAGAAATGGTAGACAATAAATTAGAAATACCAATAATGATAGACTATGCACATACACCAGAAAGTCTAGAAAGTATCTTAAATGCTGTAAAGTCATATACAAGAGGAAGAGTAATTTGTGTATTTGGCTGTGGAGGTAATAGGGATAAAAACAAAAGACCTTTAATGGGAGAAATATCTGGAAGAATAAGTGACTATACTATTATAACTTCAGATAATCCAAGAAAAGAAGAACCAGAAGAAATAATAAACGAAATAGAAGAAGGAATAAAGAAAACAAAAGCATGTTATAAAGTTATAGTAGATAGAAGAGAAGCTATAAAATATGCAATTGAAATGGCAAATAAATTGGATATTGTAGTTATAGCAGGTAAAGGACATGAAATGTACCAAGAAATAAATGGTAATAAATTTGAATTTAATGAAAGAAAAATAGTAATAGAAATTACAGACGAACTAAAGAAAAAGCAAGAAGAGAAATATACAAACAAGAAAAAGTAAGGGTGATAAAGTAAATGAATTTTCAAATAAAAATATTATTAGTAGCTTTTGGTGTAGCATTATTATTAGGAATTATTATTTTACCAATATTAAGAAAGCTAAAAGTAAGCCAACAAGAAAGGGCAGAAGGACCAAAATCGCATTTAAGCAAAAAAGGAACTCCAACAATGGGAGGTATAATATCTATAATAGCAATTACATTGTTAAGTTTAGGAGTTATGCTAATCTATTACAAAAATAAACAAGTAGATATTATAAAAGGAATAATACCTTTGTTATTTGTAACATTAGGAATTGGAATGGTTGGATTTATAGATGACTTTAAAAAAATGATATTAAAAAATACAGAAGGATTAAAGCCAAGCTATAAAATGTTAGGATTATTAGTAATTTCAGTTTGCTTTGTATTATATTTATTAAATGTTTTAAATATAGGAACAGATATATATATTCCAATAGTAAAAACTTTTGTAAATATACCTGTGTGGATTTATATTCCTTTTGCAATAATAGTAATGTTAGCAACTACAAATGCAGTTAATTTAACAGATGGAATAGATGGGTTAGCTACAAGTGTAACAACAATTATAATTGCATGTTTAACAGTAGTAGGAGTTATATTTAATATAAGAGAAGTTATTATTTTTGGAACAATAGTATGTGGATGTAATTTAGCATTTTTATTATTTAATTTACACCCAGCAAAGATTTTTATGGGTGATACAGGTTCTTTAATGCTAGGTGGTGTAATTGCAGGGATGGCGCTTGTTTTAAAAATGCCGCTATTGTTAATTTTAATAGCATTAATACCAGTTTTAGAAACACTTTCAGTAATGATTCAAGTTACATATTATAAAAAAACAGGGAAAAGAATTTTTAAGATGACACCAATTCATCATCATTTTGAATTATCAGGATGGAGCGAAAATAAAATAGTAACAATATTTAGTCTACTTACTTTAGTACTTTGTATAGTTGGACTAAATATAATCTAATAAAGGAGATAAGAATGGCTAAGAATAAAAAAGTAAGGAAATTTTCTAAATTTGCAAATAACCAGATGGATTTTATCTTATTAATAACAGTTATATTATTATTATCTCTTGGCTTAATAATGGTACTTTCAGCTAGTTCACCTACATCACTTTCAGAAACAGGTGATGATAGTTATGTATATTTTAAAAAGCAAGCCATTTTTGCTGTAATTGGTGTAGCTGCAATGTTATTTATATCTAAAATAGATTATAGATTTTGGAAAAAATTTTATAAAATAGCATATATTGCTTCTATAATATTATTGCTTATGGTACTTATACCTGGAATAGGTAGGTCTGCTGGTGGAGCTAGAAGATGGATAAATTTAGGAATACAATTTCAACCTTCAGAACTTGCTAAGATTGGGCTAATAATATTTTATGCAAGTTATTTAACAGATCATAAAGAAGAATTAAAAGACTTTAAAAAAGGTTTTGTTAAACCACTATTATATTTAGTTCCAGTGGTATTAATACTAATACTTGTACAAGATCACTTAAGTGCAACAATAATAATTGTATTAGTTGTTGGTATAATGATGCTTATGGCAGGAGTCAGACTAAAGTATTTTGCAACAGTAGGAACAGGAGTTGCAGTAGCAGGTGCAGCAGGGTTATATGCAATGGCGAAATTTACAAGTAAAGGTGCATTTAGAATTGCCAGAATAACGTCCTTTTTAAATCCATGGGCAGATAAACAAGGCGATGGTTGGCAAGTAATACAAAGTTTATACGCCATAGGATCCGGAGGTTTGTTCGGAGTAGGTTTAGGGCAAAGTAAGCAAAAATACTTGTACATATCAGAACCTCATACAGACTTTATTTTTGCGGTATTAGCAGAAGAATTGGGATTTGTAGGTTGCGCAATAGTAATTGGACTTTTTGGTATATTTATATGGAGAGGAGTACTTGCAGCAATGAAAGCTCCAGATATGTTTGGTAGTTTAGTTGCAGTTGGAATAACATCTCTAATAGGTTTACAAGCAATAATAAATATTGCAGTTGTAACATCTTCTATGCCAGTAACAGGAATGCCTTTACCATTCTTTAGCTATGGAGTAACATCACTATTAATTTTATTATGCTCAGTAGGTGTATTACTTAATATATCTAGAGCTGGCACAAAAGTTTAATAATATATAGTTAGGAAGGAAGAATATGAAAGTAATAATAGCAGCGTCACAAACAGGAGGACATATAAATCCTGGTATTGCAATAGCTAATAAAATAAAACAAGAAAATCCAGATGCAATAATTAAATTTATTGGTACTAAAAGAGGTCTTGAAAATGATCTAGTACCAAGAGCAGGATATGAACTAAAAACAATTGAAGCATATGGTATTGTAAGAAAAATATCCATAGATAATATAAAGAAAATGTTAAAAACTTTAAAAGGATATAGAGAAGCAAGAAAGATATTAAAAGAGGAAAAACCAGATATTGTGATAGGAACAGGTGGATTTATTTGTGGTCCAGTGTTGTTATCTGCAACAAAACAAAAAATTCCTACAATGTTACATGAAAGTAACGCATTTCCTGGTGTAACAGTAAAGCTGTTAGCTAAAAAGGTAGATACAATTTTAATAGGCTTTGAAGACGCAAGAGAAAAAATTCATGACGCTAAGAATATTGTACTAACAGGAACTCCTACAAAGTTTAAAGAAATAGAATATACTAATGATGAAAAATATGAATTTCTAAAAGAAAATAATTTAAATGCAGACAAAACACTAATTTTAGTTTTTGGTGGAAGCCAAGGAGCAAGACCTATAAATAATGCGTTAGAGGAAATAATAGAAAAAAAATTAAATACAAATTATCAAATTCTATGGTCTGTAGGAAAAAGTCAATATGATATAATAAAAGAAAATCTAGCAAAAAAAGATATAGACATAGATAAAATAGAAAATGTTAAAGTAGTGCCATATATATATGATATGCAAAAAGCAATGTCAGTAGCAGACTTAATAGTTTGCAGAAGTGGTGCTATGACTATAACAGAAGTTTCTATTTCTGGAAGACCAGCAATATTTGTACCATTATCTTTTGCAGCAGAAAACCATCAAGAATATAATGCAAAAGTATTAGTAAAAGAAAATGCTGCTAAAATAATTCATGATAATGAAATTAATGGTGAAGCTTTAAATAATCTTATAAATGAAACGATTAAAGATAAAGAAAAACTGCAAGAAATGGGAAATAATGCAAAGAACATAGTAATGAAAGATGTAGAAAATAAAATATATAATGAGGTAAAAAAATTAGTAAACAAAGGATAAAAGGAGGTACTAGATATGAATGGTGTACTTTTTGAAGGAAAATTAAAAAATGTTTCGTCTGTAGATACAACTTTTATAAAAAAAGAAGTTAGTACATTAACTTCTAAAGAAACCGAAATACAAAATAGAATAGATGAACACATATCAGAATATTTAGATTGTATTAGGAGGAAAATATAATGAAAGTAAATGATATTAAAATAAAAGGTGCAAAAGCAGAAGGAAATTATAAATTAAAAGGTTTCGAAAAAGATGATATATATATAGGAAAGAATCATATACAAACGTCAAAAAATTTTATTCAAAGTAAAATTAATAAGGAAATTTCAGGAGTAGGAATGAAAGTTAGACCGTCATACCTTTTTGGACCAGCTAAATTTACAGCAGGAGTGTTTAAGGATTTAGTAATAGATGAAAGTATTTTTAGCAAACAAACATCTGTAATGGAAACTGTAAAATCTACAATAGAAAGTACAAAAAATACTTTAAGACGTACAGTTTCAGAGGTAGCTTTAAATAATGTATATGACAAAACAAGAAATACAGAAGAAAAAGATTTTGATAAAGGTGGTGAAAGATAATGCTAAGTATTACAAAAGAAGATTTTAAAGAAGATTTAAAAGAACTTGTAGACATAGAAAATCAAAAGCAGATGAATTTAGCATTATTATTTGAAAGTTCTTTGGCAAATAGTAAAGAAATTAGACTTGCAGAGTTTAAAGACAAGTTATACATTCAAGCAAATTATTACAATACACTAGATAAATACAAAATTGCAATTGACAATTTAGTAATGCAATATAAAAAGCAATTAGATAAACTATTTGATGTATGTAGTACAAGATATATAAATATTCAAAGAGAACTGTCTGCAGCCATACAATCTGAAATTATTGTAGTTACAAACGTAAGTATAAATAAACAAAATTTAGAAAAGGCAGTAGAAGAAAATAATCCAGAAAAAATACACCATTATATAAACAAGATAAACGCATCAATACAAAAAAAACTAGACTATGAAATAATTATAAATGAATGTAATAAAAGATTGGAAGATTGTATAAATCAATTATCAGAATTTTCAGAAAACATCAAAATAACAGAAAAAGTAGAAATTATAGAAGAGAAAAAAGGCAAACTATATAAATTTTTTAATAATTTAATAAAGAATTTAAACAGAAAGAAAAATTTTGAAAATTATGTATTAAAACCATCAGAAAGCAATATAGAGCATTTAACAGGAGAAGTAGAGAAATCTATAGGAAGCTTATATAATCAAATCTTTGAATTTGCAATACAAATGAAAGACAACAAAGAGAAAATAAACATGACATTTAATGCAATGATGCAAGGATAAAAAGGGATTTCGGGGACGGTCCTTAAAATCCCTGTTTTGAATTATAAATAATAAAAAAGATGAAAAGAGTAGCAGGAGTGAAATTAACTAAATTTGTAAACAGAATTTGTTTAATAAAAAGTAAATTTCAAAAGAGCTATTCTTTTTTCGATAGAAAAAACTATTATAAAATGTTGCTTAAAAAGATTTTTTTCGACTTTTTTATATATTAAATGAGCAAAAGAAAAAATAGTATAAAATAGGTAAAAGTAGAAATTAGTAAAATATGAAAAAACAATGTCGAAAATGTAAGAATATAGGAAATCGATTTATATTGAATACTCCTAAAGAAGAGTATATATTAATATGTACAAAACATAGGAGGAAGAAAATGAAAACTTTTTTTGGAGGAATATTTATGAACAAAGAAGAATTAAGAAAGGAAGGGATATTATATCCAGTAAAACTAGAATATTATAAGATAAAAGATTTAAAAAGTAGGAATGATATATTTGGAGTAGAAGTAATAAAAACAGAATATATAGAAGATAGGATAAAAGTAGAAAGAGCTAGTATAGATAAATTAACAAATGACGAAAAAATGGAAAATTCTATATTAGACATATTAAAAAGAAATGAAGTAACACCAGTTATTTTAGGGGATGTAATAGAAGATTTAGTTAAATGCTAAAAAATACTTGAAAAAAACAAACATATGAACTACAATACAATATGTATTAAAGATTGTGGAAAAATATTCCATAACTAAAAAGGAGAATAAAATGGCAGATAAATTAATAATAGTAGAATCACCAGCAAAAGCAAATACAATAAAAAAATTCTTAGGTGGAAGAACAAAAGTTGTTGCATCTATGGGGCATATTAGAGATTTACCTAAGTCAAAATTGGGAGTTAATATAGAAAACAATTTTGAACCAGAATATATAAATATAAGAGGAAAGGGAGATTTAATAAAATCATTAAAAAAAGATGCAAAATCAGCTAAAAAAGTATATTTGGCAACTGACCCTGACCGTGAAGGAGAAGCTATTGCATGGCATTTAGCTCATATATTAGACATTCCAGAAGAAAGTAAATCGAGAGTAACATTTAACGAAATAACAAAGACAGCAGTGCAAAAAGCAATAAAAGAGCCAAGACAGATTGATATAAACTTAGTTAATGCACAACAAGCAAGACGAGTTTTAGATAGAATTGTAGGATACAAAATAAGTCCAGTATTATGGAAAAAGGTAAGAAAAGGATTATCAGCAGGAAGAGTTCAATCGGTCGCAGTAAAACTAATTGTAGATAGAGAAAATGAAATTGAAAGTTTTATACCAGAAGAATACTGGAATATAATTGCACATTTATTAGATACTAAATCAAAGAAAAAATTTGAAGCAAAATTAGTTGGTAAAGATAATAAAAAAATAGAAATACATACTAAAGAAGAAGTAGAAGAAATATTGAATAGTATAAATGATGCAAAATTTATAGTATCAGATGTAAAAAAAGGAGAAAGAAAAAGAAACCCAGCTCCACCTTTTACAACAAGTACTATGCAACAAGAAGCATCTAGAAAGCTAAATTTTAGCTTAAAAAAGACTATGTCAGTAGCGCAAACTTTATATGAAGGTGTAAAAATACCAGAAAAAGGAACAGTAGGGTTAATTACATATATGAGAACAGACTCTACTAGAATTTCAGAAGAAGCTAGAAAAATAGCTAAAGAAGTAATAGAGGGAACTTATGGACCAGAATATTATGAAAACAGATATTATAAAACTAAAGCAGACGCACAGGATGCTCACGAAGCTATTAGACCAACTTATATAGAAATAAAACCAGATCAAATTAAAGAATCTTTAACAAATGACCAATATAAACTTTATAAATTAATATATAATAGGTTTTTGGCAAGCCAGATGAAATCTGCAATATTTGACACATTAGCAATAACTATTAATGCAAATAACTATAATTTTAAAGCAAATGGTCAAGCTATTAAATTTAAAGGTTTTATGACATTATATGTAGAAGGAACTGATGAAAAGGAAGATGTGGTTGGTCAAATACCATTATTAGAAGTAGCACAAGAAGTAAAGAAAGAAAAGATAGATTCAAAACAAAGTTTTACAGAGCCACCACCAAGATATACAGAAGCTAGCCTAGTAAAAGCATTAGAAGAAAAAGATATAGGTAGACCAAGTACATATTCACCAACAATAACAACAATTATAGCGAGAAGATATATAGAAAAAGAGTCAAAACAATTGGTTCCAACAGAACTTGGAAAGATTGTAAACAAATTATTAACAGAGAATTTTCCAGATATTATAAATGTAGAATTTACAGCAGATATAGAAAATGAATTTGACGAAATTGCAGAAGGAAAAGAAAATTGGAAACAAATGATTTCAGAATTCTATGCACCTTTTGAAAAGGTACTAGAAAAAGTAGAGAAAGAACTAGAACATGTAGAATTAGAAGAGGAAGTTTCAGATGTACCATGCGAAAAGTGTGGAAAAATGATGGTTGTAAAATACGGTAGATATGGAAAATTTTTAGCATGTCCCGGATATCCAGAATGCAAAAATGTAAAACCATATATTGAAACTATAGAGGAACCTTGCCCAAAATGTGGAGCAAAAGTACAAATAAAGAAAACTAAAACAAGAAGGACATTTTATGTTTGTGAAAATAATCCAGATAAGTGTGATTATATCTCTTGGAGCAAACCAAAAAAAGAAGAAAAAAAAGAGGAATAAACAAAAATTGAATGTGTATTTTGTTAATTAGTATTTGTGAGAATGTGAAAATAAGAACTGTATCTTAAAGGTACAGTTCTTAAAATTTATATAAAAATAAAATATGATTTAGGATTTTAAATTACATCTTAAAATCCTAGAAAATTTATACAAAAGAGCGTGTACCACTTGTGGAAAATAGTAAAATATTATATAATAATAAACTGAAAATAAATGTGTATTGGGAGCTTAAAAAATGTTAGTAAATAAAGATATAATAGCAGAGTTATGTGAAAATGCAGGAGATACAAGGTATCAAAAAGCACTAGAATATGTAGAAGATAAAAGAATAACAATAACAAATGTAAATTATGAAAATAAAAATAATTTTGAATTATCAGGATCTGTAAAAGGAAATAAGGATACATACGAAGTATATTCTAAGATAGAAGAAGGAAAAATTGAAACTGTAAGATGTTCGTGCCCAGATAATAGCCAAAATTATTGTACATGTAAACATATTTTGTCTGTAATGATAGAGTTTATTAATAATCCTATATATGAAAGACTATATGCAAATAATATAGATAAAAAACAAGAAAATACTAGTAAAATGGACCACCGTGGTTTTAAACAAATGATTACAGCTTTTTATAACACAGAAGTAGAGAATATAGATGAAGAAGAAAATGTAATAAAAGAGAGAAAAAATATTAATATAATTCCTAACATTATTTTTGATAGTCATTATAAAGAAATTAAAGTAGAATTTAAATTAGGAACAGATAAATATTATAAAATAAAAAGTTTATCTGAATTTTATACAAGTATGCTAAATAAAGAAAGTGTAAAATATAATAATAAATTGGAATTTATACATACTAGGGAAAATTTTGATGAAAGTAGTTTACAAATATTAGATTTTATTTTAAAACATGCAGAGATTATAAAATATGTTAATAGCAGTGGTAATGCAGGATATAGGTACTATGGAAAAGTGCTAAGTGATAATTGCATTATTTTAAGCAATACAGGTATAGATGAATTTTTCGAAATAGTAAAGGGTAAAAAGTTAGAAATAAATCAAGATGGAGAAAAAGGAAAAATAGCTTTTATACCAGAAGCGCCAAATATAAAATTTAAATTAACAGAAGTTTCAGAAGGAGAATTTTCTTTAACTCAAAAAGTAGATATTTTTGAATATTATGTTTTAGAAGGAAAAGAATATGTGTATCTTATTTTAGAAGATAAAATATACAGATGCAATAAAAGTTATAAAAATACAGTTATAAAATTATTAGAAATATATAAAAAGAATTTTATAAGGGAAATAAGATTTAATAAAAAGGAATTACCAGATTTCTTTTCATTAATTTTGCCAAAATTAAGAGATAATATAGATATTTCTAATATAGATACAGAAAAATTAAAAGAATATATTCCAAAAGATTTAGATGTAAAAATGTTTTTAGATTTTGATAAAAACAATTATATAGTGGCAACATTAAAATTTATATATGGAGATATTGCATTTAACCCATTAGATATAAAAAATGTACCAAAGGTTGCAAGAAATGTAATACAGGAATCAAACTTTTTAAATATGTGTAGAAAAACAGGATTTTTATTAGATTCTGCTAATAAAAGATTTGTTTTAGTAACAGATGATGCAATATATAAATTTTTATCACAAGATATAAATAACTATACAGAAAAATATGAAGTTTTAGTAACAGATAACTTTAAAACAAAAGAAATAAGACAACCAAAACTAGGAACTGTAGGCGTAAAAATAGAGAACAATTTACTTAATATAGATTTAACAGGGCTTGATTTTGACAAAAGTGAGTTAAAAGAAATTTTAAGTAAATATAATTTAAGAAAAAAATACCATAGGTTAAAAGATGGAAGTTTTCTAGACTTAGAACAAAATGAAGACATAAAATTTTTAAATAGTCTAGAGTATGGTATGGAAGTAGATTATAAAGATTTAGAAAAAGGGAAAATTAGAGTACCAGTATACAGATCATTATATTTAAACAAGTTATTAGAAAACGTAAAGAATGTAGAAATACAAAAAGATAAGGAATACAAAGAGATTGTAAATAACATAGATGAGAGAGAGTATGATAATGAAATAGTTACACCAAAAGGGTTAAATTGTACTTTAAGATATTATCAAAAAATAGGATATAAATGGTTAAAAATACTAGACGATTACAGATTAGGTGGAATTTTAGCAGATGACATGGGATTGGGAAAAACAGTACAATTAATTTCTTTATTATTAGATTATAAAGAAAATGCGAAGGTAAAATTACCATCAATTGTAATAACACCAAGTTCACTTGCACTGAACTGGAAAAGTGAAATAGAAAAATTTGCAAAAGATATTAAGGTATTAGTTATAAGAGGTACATCAGAAGAAAGAGAAAGTCAGATAAAGAAAATTCTAGAGTTTGACTTAGTTATAACTTCATATGATTTATTAAAAAGAGATATGGAAGTATATAAAAGAGAAGATATATTGTTTAAATATCAAATTGCAGATGAAGCACAATACATAAAAAATAGTAATACACAAAATGCAAAATCACTAAAGACTATAAATGCTCAAACCAGATATGCTTTAACAGGAACTCCGATAGAAAATTCTTTAGCAGAATTATGGTCAATATTTGACTATATAATGCCAGGATATTTGTTTACATATAAAAAGTTTAAACAATTATATGAACTTCCAATAATGAAAGAAAATAATCAAGAAGCTATGGAAAAATTAAAAATGATGATAGAACCATTTGTACTTCGTAGAGTAAAGAAGGATGTATTAAAAGAATTACCAGAAAAAAGTATAACAGTATTAAATAACGAAATGCAAGGTGAACAACTAGAAATATATTTATCTTATTTGGCACAGGCTAAAAAAGAAGCTATGACTGAAATTGAAGGAAACGGATTTGAAAAATCTCAAATTAAAATATTAGCATTATTAACAAGGCTAAGACAAATATGTTGCCATCCATCACTGTTTTTAGAAGATTACATGGGAGAAAGCAGTAAATTAACACAATGTATAGAAATAGTAAAAGATGCAATTGCTGGAAAGCATAAGATACTAATTTTCTCTGGATATACATCTATGTTAAATATAATAGAAGGAAATTTGGCTAAAGAAGGTATTAATTATTATAAATTAACAGGTCAAACAAAAGTTGACGAAAGGGTTAAATTAGTAAATGATTTTAATAACAATCCAGATATAAAAGTATTTTTAATTTCACTAAAAGCTGGTGGAACAGGACTTAATTTAATAGGTGCAGATATGGTTATTCATTATGATCCATGGTGGAATATGTCTGCGGAAAACCAAGCAACAGATAGAGCATATAGAATTGGTCAAAAAAACAACGTACAAGTTTATAAATTAATAACTAAAAATTCTATAGAAGAAAAAATTTACGAGTTACAAGAAAAGAAATCAAAACTTATAGATAGTATGCTTAGTACACAAACAACATTTATTAATAAGTTAAACAAAGATGATATTATGGAATTATTTAATTAATAGAACAAATGAAATAAGTATGTGTAAGCAATAAGTTTACACATACTGTTTTTAGAAAGGAAAAGGATGAAAGATTATATAAATGTAATAGGTGGTGGATTAGCAGGGACAGAAGCTGCTTACCAAATTGCAAAAAGAGGAATAAAAGTTAAATTATATGAAATGAAGCCTAAGAAATATTCGCCAGCACACTCTAATAGTAATTTAGCAGAGATTGTATGTAGCAATTCCTTTAAATCAAATTTACATACAAATGCATGTGGTCTTTTAAAAGAAGAATTAAGACGAATGGATTCATTGCTTATAAAAATAGCAGATAGTACTTCTGTACCAGCGGGGCAAGCTTTAGCAGTGGATAGAGATATATTTGCAAAAAAAGTTACAGAGGAAATTAACAAAAATCCAAATATAGAAGTTATAAATGAAGAAGCAGTTAATTTGCAGAAATTATTAGAAGAGGCGATTACAATTATAGCGACAGGACCGCTAACTTCAGATGATTTAGCTAAAGAAATTTCGAAAGTAACGAACCAAGATAAATTATATTTTTATGATGCCGCTGCTCCAATTGTAACTAAAGATAGTATTAATTTTGATATTGCTTTTTGGGGTGATAGATATGAACAAGAAAGAGGAAAAAATGAAGATATAGAAGATTGGAAAAAAAGATTAGAAAGTACAAAAGAGAAACAAAATTATATAAATTTACCATTAGAAAAAGAAGAATATGAATGTTTTTATAATAATTTAGTAAATGCAGAAGTTGTAGAACTCCATAATTTTGAAAAGAGGGAAATTTTTGAAGGATGTATGCCTATAGAGATAATGGCTAAAAGAGGGGAAGACACATTAAGATTTGGTCCTTTAAAGCCAGTAGGGTTTACTAATCCAAAAACAGGTAGAAGACCATATGCGTTAGTACAATTAAGACAAGACGATACAGAGGGAAATATATTTAATTTAGTAGGATTTCAAACAAATTTGAAATTTGGAGAGCAAAAAAGAGTATTCTCAAGAATTCCTGGACTGGAAAATGCAGAATTTGTAAAATATGGTGTAATGCACAGAAACACTTTTATAGATTCTAGCAAATTGCTTACTAATACATATAAAATGAAAAATATTGATAATTTGTATTTTGCAGGACAAATTACAGGTGTTGAGGGATATGTAGAATCTATTTCTTCTGGACTTATGGCTGGAATAAATGCAGTATTAAATTTTAAAAGAGAAGAAGAATTTATATTGCCAGTAGAAACAATGACAGGAGCTTTAGCTACATACATATCTACAGAGAATGAAAAATTTCAACCAATGAATGCCAATTTTGGAATAGTACCTGCATTAGATAGAAGAATAAAAGATAAAAAAGAAAAATATAAAATACTTGCAGATAGAGCAATGGAAAAATTAGAAGATACAATAAAAAATAAACGGTTTTTAAACCGTTTATTTTTGTTGCATAATTAATTTCTTATAACTTACATTTACTAAAAATTTTAGGTATACTTATCTATCATCTCTATCTTCTTGAGAGTTAGGAGATTTTACTTTTTGTTTATATTCATTAATTACTTTTAAATAAGCATCTTGTCCAAGTTCTGTATGAATAAAATCTTTAAAATTATTATTTGTATCTACTATTTTAGTTTGTGAGTCTATAACAGGTTCTTTAAAATTATTAAACGCATTTTTAAATGGATGTGGTTTGTTATTTATCCAATTAGAAAATCCTTTTCCGATACTAATAAAGAATCTTTTTACTTTTGAAACTAAACCAAAATCTTCGAAAGATTGTAAACCATTACCAACAAAACTTTTTTTAGATTTAAGTGTTTCAACATCTTTTTTTGCAGATTTTATTACATTTTCAAAATTAGCTATTTTATTATCATAATATTTTAAAGAATCATCAGCTTTTTTCTTCATATCTGCGAAGCTAATAGATGAATCTGGATTAACATATTCTCCTATTGAATATAATGGAGAGTTTTTATCATCAAAATTTATATCTAAATCATCTGGAATACCTAACTTTTCTTTATTATTTGTGATATAAGTTTTTAACATATTTCCTTTAGATTCAATTCTTCTTTTCATAGTTGCTATTTGTTTGTTATATACCTTTAATGCCATTTCTTTATCAGCTTTTGCTTGTGCTGATTGAGAACCTTTATTACCTGGTTTTATATTATTAGTTTCGTTAAGTAATTCTTCTAGAAGAGATAATTTTGTTTTGTCTTTATCTAAAGTTAAAAGACTTTTTAAAGAAATATCATCTTTAGCATTTTCTTCTATATTGTTTAAAATATTAAGTGTAAGAGTAGGTTGCTTTTTACTTTCTTCAAGTGAAGAAATAACCATTTCTGAATCTTTAACTAAGTGTTCTCTTACAACTTTTTTAAATTCGTTATTTGAATTTAGATCATCTATGTAGCTATCTAAACTTGAAGAAGCTTCTTCTATTTGCTCTTTTGATCTGTATAAAGAATTATTTTTTAAAGTAAGTATTTCATCTTTTATTTGATTAATTTGTGCATCTATATCAGCTTGTTTAGCAGATATATCTTCTTCCATGAAAAATGCATTAAAGATAGAAAGATTTGCTTTTTTTGCTTGTAAAGAATTAATTTGTTGCTCATAATTCTCTATAGATTCTCTAAGGCTCATTACTTCATCTAAGTGTAATTTTATATCTTGAAATGCTGCCTTCTTTTTTGAATATTCACTACTAATTTCCGAAAATTCTCTTGCCATATTATTGCCCCTTGTACGAGGCTTCACCATCCTCTCTTAATATTTTATTTTGATAAAATATCATCACATTTTTTTATTAATTCGTCTATTTCTAAAGAAAGTTGACTTAACTCTAACTTATAGTCTGCCAATTCTTTAGGAGACATATTTTTTAATTCTTCTTTAGTAGGTAAATTTGTTTCTTCCATAATTATGTCTATCTTAGAACAAAACTAAGATATCCTCCTCTCTTTAGTGTTACGCACTATGTTTATTATACTAAAAAAGGTAAATAATGTCAATAAGTTTTTATGTAAATTGATAAGATGAATTATAGTCATAAATAATTAAGTAAAAAGCTTTATACAAAATTGAAAAATATAGAGTGAAAGACAATGTAAATAATATATTTATTGCATAAAGCACGAGATAGTTAGTTTGACTAATTTAACATAATGTCGTATAATAGTAAATATAAAAAAAGTTGGAGGTTATACATTATGAACAAAAAGAAACGGTTGGTTATTATTGCTATTGTAGTAATTATTGGAGCAATTTTGCTCTCGTCTGGGACTTTGCAGATTCATCCAGGGAAATTAGTAGAATGGTTCTCAAGTGTAGGAAAAGGACTTTGGATTAAAGCCAAAGAATTTATTTCTTTAAAAGACATTTTATTTATTGTAGTCAGTCTTTTGATTGGATACAAACTTGGAAGAGGAAGCAAAGCTAACGTTAATTAGAGGTGAACCGATAGGAGATGCAGACTGCATCTCCTTATCCATTTGTATGATTTGAGCAAGTAAACATAAATATTTACAAATTTTAGAAGCTGTGTTATAATTAAAGAGTCAACTATTGTTGAATGAAAATTAAGGAGGAGTAATTATGTGTAACGAAAAAGAAAAGCAACAACAGTCTCCAAGAAAAAAGACACTCTCTCGGGAAACAAGATTAATACTTTACAAGATTCTTGTTCCTATTGCAGGGGCAATTGAGCTTCTGTGCAAGCTGTTAGTATGGGTGGTTGTTATCGCAATCATTGTAGTATTAACAAGGTTAACAGAAGGAAATTGGCAACAACTTGCTAATATTCTTTTTGGAGAATTAACACTAACATCTGTGTTAAGAGACATATTGTTAGTGTTAGTTGGTGGAGTATTTATAAACTCCATTAAAAAAGCTATTCAGAAGTTCAGAAAAAGAGGGGTGTGAACTTAATGAGGGGGAAGCAGATGCTTAAATTGCAGAAAGCTTACCCCTCTTTTTCTTTTGGCAAAAGTTAAGAGTTTCTAATAAAAACACTATTAAAATATTGACATTCTTACATTTTGGTGATAAAATAATTCACGCTAGTGTATTATGCACAAATAGGCGACATATAATATTTTAGGAGGTGAAATTTAAGTGCCAACAATTAATCAATTAGTAAGAAAAGGAAGAAAAACATCAATGACAAAATCAACAGCTCCAGCGTTGCAACATGGTTACAATTCTAAGAAAAATAGAACAACTAACCACAGAGCACCACAAAAAAGAGGAGTTTGTACAGTAGTTAAAACTGTAACACCAAAGAAACCTAACTCAGCTTTAAGAAAAGTTGCCAGAGTTAGACTTTCTAATGGTTATGAAGTAACATCTTATATCCCAGGAATAGGACATAACTTACAAGAACATAGTGTTGTTTTAATAAGAGGAGGAAGAGTAAAAGACCTTCCAGGTGTTAGATATCATATTATTAGAGGAACATTAGATACAGCAGGTGTTAAAGACAGAATGCAAGCTAGATCAAAATATGGAGCAAAAAGACCTAAAAAATAAAATTAGGTAATAAAAACTAGTGCTAATAATTACTAATTTAAGGTGCTTAAATTTAGAATATATAGCACTATACGGAAAAGAAAGACTTTTCAGAGTACCTAGATACTAAATTAGTATCAGAATAAAAATAAGGAGGGAAGAATAGTGCCAAGAAAAGGATATATAGCAAAAAGAGAAGTTTTACCAGATCCAATGTATAACAGCAAAGTTGTTACAAAATTAGTAAACAACATAATGTTAGATGGTAAAAAATCAGTTGCTCAAAAAATAGTTTATGGTGCGTTTGACATTATAAAAGAAAAAGAGCAAAGAGATCCACTAGAAGTTTTTGAAGAAGCGCTAAACAACATTATGCCAGTTCTTGAAGTTAAAGCTAGAAGAGTTGGTGGAGCTACATACCAAGTTCCATTAGAAATTAGACCAGAAAGAAGACAAACATTAGGTTTAAGATGGTTAGTAAGATATGCAAGAACAAGACATGAAAAAACAATGGCTGAAAAATTAGCCGGAGAAATTATAGATGCTATAAACGGAAACGGTGGAGCATTTAAGAAGAAAGAAGATACACATAGAATGGCAGAAGCTAACAAAGCATTTGCACATTACAAATGGTAATATAAAAAGTAATAAACCCTGAGAGGAGGAAATAAAGTTGGCAGGAAGAGAATATCCATTAGAAAGAACAAGAAATATAGGAATTATGGCTCACATTGATGCTGGTAAAACAACAACAACAGAGAGAATACTTTTCTATACAGGTAAAGTTCATAAAATAGGTGAAACTCACGAAGGTGCAGCTACTATGGACTGGATGGAACAAGAACAAGAAAGAGGTATAACAATTACATCTGCTGCTACAACTTGTTTCTGGAATAATAATAGAATAAATATTATAGATACACCAGGACACGTTGACTTTACAGTAGAAGTTCAAAGATCTTTAAGAGTTCTTGACGGAGCAGTTACAGTACTTGCAGCTAAAGGTGGAGTTCAACCACAAACAGAAACTGTTTGGAGACAAGCTGACAAATATCAAGTACCAAGAATGGTATATGTAAATAAAATGGACATCACAGGAGCAAACTTTATGCTATGTGTTGATCAATTAAAAAATAGATTAAAAGCAAATGCTGTACCAATCCAATTACCAATTGGAGCAGAAGATCAATTTAAAGGTATAGTAGACTTAATAAACATGAAAGCTTTTATTCATAAAGATGATTTAGGAAAAGAAATTGAAGAAACAGAAATTCCTGAAGATATGAAAGAATTAGCACAAGAATATCATGACAAAATGATAGAATCTGTTGCTGAACAAGACGAAGAATTAATGATGAAATACTTAGATGGTGAAGAACTTACAATGGAAGAAATTAAAAAAGGTTTACGTGCAGGAACAATTGCAAACACAATAGTTCCAGTAACATGTGGTTCTTCATACAAAAACAAAGGTGTTCAAGAATTATTAAATGCAATAGTTGACTATATGCCATCACCATTAGATATTCCACATATTAAAGGTGTTGACGAAGATGATAACGAAGTAGAAAGAAAAACTTCAGATAAAGAACCATTTGCAGCTTTAGCATTTAAAATTGCTACAGACCCATTTGTTGGAAAATTATGTTTCTTTAGAGTTTATTCAGGAGTTTTAGAATCTGGTTCAACAGTTTTAAACTCTAATAAAGGTAAAAAAGAAAGAATCGGAAGAATATTACAAATGCACTCTAATCACAGAGAAGATATAGATAAAGTATATGCAGGAGATATAGCTGCAGCTGTAGGACTAAAAGAAGTTACAACAGGAGATACTTTATGTGATATAAATAACCCTGTTATATTAGAGTCTATGGAATTCCCAGAGCCAGTTATTGATATTGCTATCGAACCAAAAGATAAGGTTGCTCAAGAAAAAATGGGTATAGCATTAGCAAAATTAGCTGAAGAAGATCCAACATTTAAAACATACACAAACCATGAAACTGGACAAACAATTATTGCTGGTATGGGTGAATTACACCTAGATATCATCGTTGACAGATTAAAAAGAGAATTTAAAGTTGAATGTAATGTAGGTAAACCACAAGTTGCTTACAAAGAAACAATCAAAAAGAATGTTAGAGTTCAAGGTAAATTCATTCGTCAATCTGGTGGTAAAGGACAATATGGTGATGTTTGGTTAGAAATGGAACCATTAGAGCCAGGAAAAGGAATAGAATTTGAAAGTAAAATCGTTGGTGGAGCTGTTCCTAAGGAATACATTAAACCAATCGAACAAGGACTAAGAGAAGCAGCTGAAGGTGGTTACTTAGCTGGTTACCCAGTTATAGACTTTAAAGCTACATTAGTAGATGGTTCATACCACGAAGTTGACTCTTCAGAAATGGCATTCAAAATTGCAGCATCAATGGCATTTAAAGAAGGATGTAAACAATCTGGTGTTGTTATTCTAGAACCTATTATGAAGGTTGAAATAACAGTTCCAGAAGAATACATGGGAGATGTTATTGGTGATGTAAACTCTAGACGTGGAAGAATGGAAGGTATGGATGGAAATGATGGAATGCAAGAAATTCATTCATTTATACCATTATCAGAAATGTTTGGATACGCTACAGACTTACGTTCAAAAACACAAGGTAGAGGAACATACTCTATGGAACCATCTCATTACGAAGAAGTTCCAAAATCTGTTTTAGAACAAATTGTAGCATCAAGAGGAAAGAAAAGCGAATAATATTTAGCAATATACTTGATTTTTTACAGATTATAGTATACAATGAAATTCGTAAAATAAATGCGTCAAAAAGAAAATAAAATATAGAGATGAAAATCTCAAAAATTTAAAGGAGGAATAAAAATGGCTAAAGAAAAATTTGTTAGATCAAAGCCACACGTTAACATTGGTACAATCGGACACGTTGACCATGGTAAAACAACAACAACAGCAGCTATTACAAAATATTTATCATTATTAGGAAGAGCTAACTTCGAAGCATATGATGAAATCGATAGAGCTCCAGAAGAAAGAGAAAGAGGAATCACAATTAACACAGCTCACGTTGAGTATGAAACAGAAACAAGACACTATGCACACGTTGACTGCCCAGGACACGCAGACTACGTTAAAAACATGATTACAGGTGCAGCACAAATGGATGGTGCTATATTAGTTGTTTCAGCAGCTGATGGACCAATGCCTCAAACAAGAGAACACATCTTACTTGCAAGACAAGTTGGTGTTAAATACATTGTTGTTTACTTAAACAAATGTGATATGGTAGACGACCCAGAATTATTAGACTTAGTAGAAATGGAAGTTAGAGACTTATTAACAGAATATGGTTTCCCAGGAGACGATATTCCAGTAGTAAAAGGATCTTCTTTAAAAGTATTAGAATGTACTTCTAAAGATCCAGAAGAAGCTACATATGCTCCAATTAAAGAATTAATGGATGCTGTAGATAGCTATATCCCAACACCAGAAAGACCAGTAGATCAACCATTCTTAATGCCTATAGAAGATATCTTCTCTATAACAGGTAGAGGAACAGTTGCTACAGGTAGAGTAGAAAGAGGAGAAGTTAAAGTTTCTGACGAAGTTGAAATCGTAGGATTATCTGAAGAAAAGAAAAAATCAGTTGTTACTGGTGTAGAAATGTTCAGAAAATTATTAGATCAAGCAGAAGCTGGAGACAACATTGGTGTTCTTTTAAGAGGTGTTCAAAGAACAGATATCGAAAGAGGACAAGTATTATCTAAACCAGGATCAATACATCCACATACAAAATTCTCTGCACAAGTATACGTATTAACTAAAGAAGAAGGTGGAAGACATACACCATTCTTTAACGGATACAGACCACAATTCTATTTCAGAACAACAGACGTTACAGGTGTTATCGAATTACCTGCTGGAACAGAAATGGTTATGCCAGGAGACAACATTGATATGGAAATCGAATTAATCACACCAATCGCTATGGAAGAAGGATTAAGATTCGCTATTCGTGAAGGTGGAAGAACAGTTGGTTCAGGTGTTGTTTCAAAAATAGCTGAATAATATATAATAAATATATGGGGGTACATCTTTTAAGATGTACTTCTTTTTTTACTAGGAGAGATTTCTATACTATTTGGTCAGAAAGTATTGCATTTTTTATTAAGAAATAATAAAATAAATAAGTCAAAATTTACTAATTGGAGGAAATTAAAATGGTTATACTGCTAGATGCAATGGGTGGAGATAATGCACCAGATGCCAATATAAAAGGAGCTGTAAAGGCAGTTAATGAAGTAAGCAACTCAACAGAAATATTATTAATAGGAAAAGAAGATGTTATTAATAGTAGAGTAAAAGAATTATATAATAAAGAGAAACTATCAGATATTTCTCCAAGACTTAAAATATATAATGCAACAGAAACAATAGAAATGGAAGATACACCAACAATGGCAATAAAGCATAAAAAAGATTCTTCTATGGTTGTAGGATTTAATCTATTAAAAGAAGGCAAAGGAGATGTATTCATTTCTGCAGGAAATTCAGGAGCTTTATTAACAGGAGCAACATTACTTGTAGGAAGAATAAAAGGGATAGATAGACCGGCATTAGCAGGAATACTTCCAGCATATAAAAGCCAATTATTATTAATGGATTGTGGATCAAATACAAACTGTAAACCAATAAATTTATTACAATTTGCACAAATGGCATCTATATATTTAAAAAATACATTTGGAATAGAAAATCCAGCAATAGGTCTTTTAAATATAGGAACAGAGGAAACAAAAGGTAATGAATTAACAAAATCATCATATGAATTATTAAAAGAAAAGTCACCAGAATTGGGAATAAATTTTATTGGAAATATAGAAGGCAGAGATGCTTTTTCAGGAAAAGTTAATGCTGTTGTAACAGATGGTTTTACAGGAAATATTTTTTTAAAAACAACAGAAGGACTTGGAAAATTAGTAAAAGTTTCACTATCAGATAGTTTAAAACGTAACATTTTATCAAAAATAGGTAGCATACCATGTTTACCTGCAATAAATAGATTTGCAAAAACTATGGACTATAAAATATATGGTGGAGCTTTGTTCTTAGGGGTTAAGAAACCAGTTGTTAAAGCACATGGAAGTAGTGACGAAAAACTATTCGAATATACAATAATTCAAGCAGAAAAATTTGTACAAAATAGAGCTGTAGAAAAAATGACAGAAGAATTTTTAAAACAAAAGGAAAATAAAGCTTGACATTTTTAATACAATATATTATTGTTTAGTCAGTAAGAAAAAATATGTGAGAGGAGGTGTACATAGTTAAATGAACCAAGAAGAAATATTTGAAAAAGTAAAGAAAATAATAGTTGAACAATTAGGTGTTGCAGAAACATCTGTAACAATGGAAGCATCTTTCATAGATGACTTAGGAGCAGATTCTTTAGATATAGTAGAATTAATTATGGCATTGGAGGAAGAATTCGATATGGAAATTCCAGATGAAGATGCTGAAAAAATCGTTACAGTAAGTGACGTAGTAGACTATATAAAAGATAATGCATAATTGAACATATTAAAATATAAAAGGCGAGTATAAAATTTTCTATTAATAATAATTGAAAATTTTGTATTCGCTTTTTATTTGTAATAAAAAATATATATAATTGTAATCTTAATGTTATTTACTATAATGTACAAAAAATATATAATAAATACAAAATACTATGTAAAAGGGTGATACTATGCAAGAAAAATTAGGAAAAATTGTACATAATGGAGAAATATACGATTTAGACGATATAAGTAGTATAGGCAAACTAGAAAGTCTGTTAAAGAAATTAGAATCTGAAGAAAAATCTATAAAAAGTGAAATAAATAATACAATAAAAAGCGATTTAGAAGAAAGTGAATAAGGGGGATGTGTAATGGGCGAAATAAAGAATGTAGAACAACCAAATCAAAAAAATATTGCACAATTATTAATTAAGCTAGCAACGATACAAGCTCAAACAAAATTGGTAAAGGCAGCTATATTTAAAAATAAACAAAAGGCGGCTATTAGCCAAAAGATGCAAGATATTAAAGAATATGCTGAAGGAGAAGCTAAAAAATATTCTCAAAACATTGCAGATGCTAATAAAGCTATAGAAGATTATAAAAGTGCAGTAGAAGAAGCAATGAATGAATATGAAGAAACTTATTTAAATACTATAGAAGAACAAGACAGTTGGCAACAAATGGAAATAGATACAGTATGCGAAATGAAAAAAATTTCTTCTAATATAAAAGAAACGATGAAGACACCAGAATATAAAGAATGGAAACAGAGTGTAAAAGCAAAAGAAGATGAAATTAAACACAATGCAGGAGATCCAGACAAATTAACAGATCTAGCAAAAGAGCTAAAACAATTAAAAAGTCAAGATCCAACAGCAGCTGATAGAGATAACTTAGAATCTAAAGAAAAAATGAAAAATGATATAAATGAAATAATTAACGAATATGATATAAGATTAGAAGAGTTAAAAACAGCAAGAGACGAGAAGTTGAACGATTTATTAGAAAACAAAGAAACTTCATTAGCAAAGATACAAAAGCAAAATTTATGGCAAAAAATTGTTGCAAGATTGACACCTAAAGCAAAAAGCTTTAAACATAATGTAGTAGATAAAATTACAGAAAAAGCAGTTAATATTAAAGACAATAAAATAAATCCAATAAAAGAAGAGCTATCAGAAAAGAAGAAAGAGTATAAAGAAAAAGCTAGTAATTTTGCTATTAAAATAGGAAAAGGAATTGTTAATTCACCACAAAATATAGAAAAAGGTGTAAAGAAGATAGTAGATTATGGAAGAGAGCAAAAGAAATTAACAATTGAAAAAATAAAAGATACTAATAGAAGCATAAAAGAAAGTCTAGAAAATAAGATAGAACGAAATAGTGAAAACTTAGATTTGTTAAATGAAGGAAGATAATAAAAAGCGAATGTTAGAAAGCTAGCATTCGCTATATTTTTTCTTTCTAGCTTGCAAAAACTAAAAAATGGTATATAATATAAACATCTTAGGAGGGAGAATATGTTACAAGAATTTGAAAATAATATAGGTTATATATTTAAAGATAAAAGCTTATTAAAAACAGCATTAACACATACTTCATATGCATATGAAAAGAAAGTATCTAGTAATGAGAAATTAGAATTTTTAGGTGATAGTATATTAGAATTTATATCTAGTAATTTTTTATATGAGAATTATACTAATCTAAATGAAGGAGAAATGACTAAAGTTAGAGCTAGTGTGGTTTGTGAAAAAAGTTTATATAAAATAGCTACAAAACATAACTTTGGTAAATTTTTATATTTAGGAAAAAGTGAAATATCAAATAAAGGAAATAAAAATGAAGCTATATTAGCAGATAGCGTAGAAGCTATTATTGCTGCAATATTTATAGATGGAGGATTAGAACCCGCAAAAAAATTCATAATTAGTAATTTAAAAGAAGAAATAAAATTAGCAAGCCAAAATGTAGGATTAAAAGACTATAAAACAGTTTTACAAGAAAAATTACAGCACGGAGGCAATGTAAATATAGAATATAATATATTAAAAGAAACCGGTCCTGATCATAACAAAATGTTTGAAGCAGAAGTTAAATGCAATGGAAAACAATTAGCCACAGGTAAGGGAACATCAAAAAAATTAGCAGAAATGGAAGCAGCAAAAAAAGCAATGGAACAGATATAATATTGGAGGAAAAGATGAAAGAGAAAATATATATTCCGATAGAAATAGAGAATATGCCAAACAATGATGAAATTGGTAAAAAGATTGAAGAAAATAACTCTGCTAGAAAAATTTTACAAATAAAGAATAAAGACTTTACAAGTATTAATATAGAAAAACAAAAAGAAATACTTATAAAACTAAACGAACTAATAAAAGAATATAGAATATTTGGAATAAAGATAACATCTGAACCAGATAGTATAGACAAAAATAATTTGAAACTTTTAAAGAAATATAAAGTAAAAGAAATAGAATTAAACATCGATTCATCAAATGACTATATATTAAAGAACGTGGGAGCAGATTATAATTTAGAGATAATAAAAAAAGTAACAAAACTAATAAAGCAATTTAGAATAGAATTAAGTGTTAAAATAGCGATAGGACTTCCAGAAAGTACATTAGTAGATGATTTAAATACAATAAAACAAGTTATGAAGCTAAGGCCAATACAAGTATCATTAATTCCATGTAATTCAGATTATAATAAATATGTTAATGAATTATATGAAACAGAGGAATTTATACCATTGTCTAAAGTTCAATTGGTAGAAAGAATAAAAGATATAATGGTACTTCTTAGTAAATATAAAGTAGAAAAAATATTTATAGGAGAAGATAAACAATATATAGAAGAAATGCCTATAAGTCAATTTAGAAAATTGGTTGCGAGTGAAATTTGGTATGAAAAAATAATAGAGCAGATAAAGTCATATAATGTTAAAGTAAAAGAAGTAGAAATAGAAGTAAATGCAGAAGATAAAGAAGATGTTATAGGAATAAATAATAAAAATTTAGAGCAGTTAAAAGATATTTACGATGTTAATTTAAACGTTATTGCAAATAATAAAGTAAAAAGATTTAACTATAAGATGAAAATACTAAAAACATATACAGATTTTTTAGAAGAGAATGATAATTAGAATAAATTTGCCTATATTACAAATAATTGTAATATAGGTGATTTTTATGGTAAAAAGTTATTTAAAAAATATGCTTATTATAATATTAGGGTGTTTAATTATGGCTATAGGAACAGCTGTATTTTTACTTCCAAATAAGTTTTCTACAGGAGGAGTAACAGGAATTGCTACAATTTTATATTACTTATTTAAAATTCCATTAGGAAGTATTAATATTATAATAAATATTCCTATATTAATTTTTACATTTTATAGGTTAGGAAAAAAGGTATTAGCAAATTCTATTATTGGTGCAATATTATATTCGCTATTTATAGATATATTGGATAAAATACCTGTATTAACTACAGATGTGTTTTTATCTAGCATATATGGAGGCATATTTTTAGGGATTGGAACAGGGATAGTTTTAAATGCTAATGCAAGTACTGGGGGGACAGAATTAATTAGTAATTTAATTAAAACATATAATTTTAATTTAAAAACTAGTACACTTATAATGAGTATAGATTCTATTATCGTATTACTTAATGTAATAGTATTCAAAGAGATAGAAATTGGGTTATATTCAGCTATAGCAATTATCATAATGGGAAAGGTAATTGATATTATTGTAGAAGGAACAAATTTTTCGAAATTAATATTTATTATATCTAAGAAAAATGATACAATATCTAAAGAGATTGGTGATATTATAAAAAGAGGAACAACAGGATTATATGGTAAAGGAATGTTTAAGAATGAAGATAGACTAATTTTGATGTGTGCTACCGGAAGAGGAGATATATTAAAGATTAAGCAAATTGTAAAGAAAAATGATAAAGAAGCGTTTATAATTATAGCCAATGCAAGAGAGGTATTAGGCAAAGGATTTAAATAGGAGGAATAAATGAAATATCAGGAATTTTTATTAGAACACTATAATTCTTTTAATCTAAAAGATATATTTGAATGTGGACAATGCTTTAGATGGAATGAGGAAAGTGATGGAAGCTATACAGGTATATTTTCTAGTAATGTACTAAATGTAAAAAAGATTGAAGAAGGTATATTTTTTAAAGGTATATGCGAAAAAGATATTGTAAATACAGTAATAAATTATTTTGATTTAGAGAGGGATTATGAGCAAATAAAAAATATATTATCTAAAGTAGATAATAATATGGAAGAAAGTATAAAATATGGTGAAGGAATTAGGATATTAAACCAGGATTTATGGGAAACCATTATTTCGTTCATAATTTCTGCTAATAATAATATTCCAAGGATTAAAGGAATTATAGAGCGTTTGTCTAAGAAATATGGTAAAAGAATAGAATTTAATGACAAAGAATATTACACTTTTCCAACAGCAGAAGAGCTAAAAGACGTTTCTATAGAAGAATATAGAGAATTAGGATTAGGCTTTAGAGACATTAGATTATATGAAACAACTCAAATGGTTCTAAATAAAGATATTGATATTTTAAATTTAAATAAAATAAAAGATACTAATAAAGTAAGAGAAGAGCTTTTAAAACTTTCAGGAGTAGGACCAAAAGTTGCAGATTGTATTCTACTATTTTCTACACTAAAAAGGTTTGACGTTTTCCCAATTGATGTATGGGTAAGAAGAGTTATGAATGATTTATACATTCATAAAGAAGATGAAAAAGATGTAAATAAAAGAGAAATACTAAATTTAGCGCAAGAAAAGTTTGGAAACTTAGAAGGAATTGCACAACAATATTTGTTTTATTGGAGAAGGGAATTAGGATAAGATATACCCCTTAAAGCATACACTAATAGAAGAAGTGTATACTTTAAGGGGATATTTTTTGAAATAATGTTTGCGATATGAATTATTAGCAATATACAAAACTGAAAGAAATTCATAACAAAAGCAGTAAAACAAAGAAAAATGTCGAAAAAAGGAGAAAAAGAGAGATAATATAAAATAATAACGCAAAATGGAAGATAAGTATTTACAAATCCGAAGATTTATGATATATATAATACAGATTTATTCTAAATCGTTTTTTATCAATAAATTAATTTCAAATAATTTATAATCTTAATAAAACCCTTATTAAAAAAGTTAATAAAAATTTAGGAGGTGGTATGCTTTTTCCCATAAATAAATAACTCCAATTTATTATACATGTCTATTTACGATTTAGAATAAATCTATATTTTAAATAGGAGAGTAAAATTGTTATCAATAGTAAATACAATTGCTTTAAATGGAATAGAAGGTACAATAGTAGAAGCACAAGTAGATTTATCTGCAGGGATACCACATTGGGAAATGGTAGGAATGCTAGGGACAAGCATAAAAGAATCTAAGGAAAGAATAAGTGTTGCAATAAAAAATAGTGGAATAAAATTAGTTGGAAAAAAGATAAGCGTAAATTTAGCACCAGCAGAAATAAGAAAGGAAGGCTCATCTTTTGATTTGGCGATAGCAGTAGGAATACTTATTAATTTAGGTTTAATAAAAAGAGATATTGTTAAATCTTCTATTTTCATAGGAGAAATATCATATAATGGAAATATAAATTATACTAAAGGAATATTACCAATGTGCTTAATTGCCAAAAACAATAAATTTAAAAGAGTATATGTACCTAATGAAAATATTAAAGAAGCTAAATTAGTAAATGATTTAGAAATTATAGGTGTTAATTCTTTAAGAGATTTAATCATAAAAATTAATTCTAATTTTCAAGTAGAAAGTAATATTAGTAAAATAGAAGATTATTATGAAGAATATGATATGGATTTTTCAGAAATATATGGTCAAGAGAAAGCTAAAAGAGCACTCGAAATTGTGGCTGCAGGAAATCATAATTGTCTATTAATAGGTGAGCCGGGTGTAGGTAAGACGATGCTTGCTAAAAGGTTAATAACAATATTTCCTAAACTTAATTATGACGAAATTATAGAAATAACTAAGATTAATAGTATATTAGGTTTAATAAAAGATGATGAATTTATAAATATAAGACCATTTGTAGAAGTAAATCCAAATATTACTTTAGCTTCTTTTGTAGGAGGAGGAAAAAATCCTTTGCCAGGAGCAATAACATTGGCGAATCAAGGAATTCTTTTTATGGATGAATTTGCAGAATTTGATAGTAAAAAGCTAGAAATGCTAAGAACTATTTTAGATTTGCATAGTATAAAATTAGATAGAGTTAAATGTTCGGTAAAATACCCTTGTAAGTTTATTTTAATAGCAGCAATGAACCCTTGTCCATGTGGATATTTTGGAAGTAAAGATAAAAAATGTACATGTTCAGAAAGTAAGATAAAAAAATATTTATCTAAGATAAGTGGACCTGTAATGGATAGAATTGATATTCAATTTAATGTATCAAATGTTAAATATTCTGAAATAGATAATACTAAAAAAATAGAAAGAAGTGAGGATATTAGAAAGAGAGTTGAATTAGCTAGGAATATTCAGAAAGAAAGATTTAAGAAAGAATTGATAAAAACAAATTCAGAAATGAATTCTAAACATATAAATAAATATTGTACATTAAATAATGAAGGAAAAATTCTATTAGAGAAGTTATATGCTAAGTATAATTTTAATATAAGAACATATAATAATATATTAAAAATTTCTAGAACAATTGCAGATTTAGATAATAAAGATAAAATAGATATTCCTTGCATAGCTGAAGCAGTGCAATATAAGGTAAATAATAGATTATACCAAAAGGAAGTGTAGAAAATAATAACTATAAACTATAAAGATATTAATTATCCAAAAGAGCTACTAAAAATAAAATCATATCCAAAAAGACTGTATATTGAAGGAAATATAAATTTATTAAAAAAGCCTATTGTAGCAATTGTAGGTTCAAGGAATTGTAGTATGTATGGGTTTGAGCAAGCGAAAAAGTTTGCATATTCTCTGTCTAAAAATGGAATATGTATAATAAGTGGCTTAGCAATAGGAATCGATTCTATATCACACATTTCAGCTATGGAGAATATTGGAAGAACTATAGCAGTATTGGGCTCAGGATTTAACAACATATATCCAAAAGAAAATAAAAAATTATTTAATAAGATATTGGAAAATGGTGGTTGTATAATTTCAGAATATGAACCACAAATAGAGGCAAATACAAAAAATTTTCCAAGACGAAATGAAATAATTAGTATGCTATCATTAGGTGTTTTAGTAGTAGAAGCAGGATATAGAAGTGGAAGCACGATTACAGCTAATATAGCCTTCAAACAAGGGAAAAAAGTATTTGCTATTCCAAGTAATATAGATAGTAAATTAGGAATTGGAACAAATAAACTCATACAGAAAGGAGCTAAGCTGGTAACTAATATACAAGATATTTTAAATGAAATAAATATCTACACTTGTACAGATATCGAACAGGAGTGGAAATATGAAATAAAAGATGTACCAGTCAAATATAAAGATGTATATAATATTATTGGAAATATGCCAATAGATATTAACACAATATGTAGAAAATTAGAACGACCTATACAGGAAGTAAGTGAGCAATTAACAATGCTAGAACTAAATGAATATATTAGAGCATTACCAGGAGATATGTTTGTAAAAATATGAATAAATTAGGTAAAAAAGGAGAAGATACAGCCGTTAAATATTTAGAGAAGATGAACTATAAAATACTAAAAAGAAATTATAGAAATAGAAGAGGCGAAATAGATATAATTGCATATGCTAATGGGATTATAGCTATAATAGAAGTAAAACTAAGAAGTAATAATAAATTTGGATATCCAATAGAAGCTGTTAATAAAGTTAAAGTAAATAAGATTAAGGAATGTACAAAATACTATTTATATAAAGAGAAAGTCAAATTTTCTGCAATTAGGTTTGATATAATAGAAATTTACAAAATAAAAGAGCAATATGTAGTAAACCATATAAAAAACGCATTTTAGCAAATTTGACAAAATCCGCAAAACATATTAAATTATATATGTATAAAGAAGTTGTGTAAATGTGTTTCTTAAATAAGAAAGGAGATATACTATGGAAGGATTTTATCATAGCATTCAGAAGAAGAAAAATAGTAAAGAAGGAGAAGTTGTGAAATTCAGTGTATACATTAATATGACTATGTATGGCTGGATTAGCGAGCTAAAGTTGCGGTTAAAAGGATACGAAACAGAGGAAATATATTTAAATTACAAGAAAAAAGATGATGAATATGTTTGTTTTGAAGTAGAACAATTTCTAAAAACTAGAGCTATTTATAAGTACCAATTTTCTTTTGTATCCGAATGGAAGAAGTTTAAAGAAACAGAAGAATTTAAAATGTCAGTTGGATTTTACGTACCAGATTGGGCAAAAGGTGCATCAATGTATCAAATTTTTATAGATAGATTTTATAGAGATACTAGTGTACAAATAGAAGAGTTTGGAAAGCGTAAAATTCATAAGGATTGGAATAAAGCACCAATCTTAGGACCAAATGAAAATGGAGAGTGGAATAAAGATTCTTTTGGAGGTAACTTTAATGGAATTAAAGAGAAATTAAGCTATATCAAAGAACTAGGAATAGATATAATTTATCTAAGTCCAATTGCAAGTAGTTCGTCAAACCATAAATATGACAGCGAAGATTTAGAAGAAATTGATGCATATTTTGGAGGAAAAAAAGCTTTTAAAAGTTTATGTGATGAAATCCATAAACAAAATATGAAAGTAATGGTAGATGTAGTATTTAACCATGTCGGAAAAGATAGCAAGTATTTTAACAAAGGTAGACTATACAACGAGAAAGGTGCTTATCAAAGTGAGAAATCAAAATATTTTCCATTTTTTAAAACTAAAGTAGAGAATGGAAAGCTTGTATTTTCATACTGGTGGGGAATAGAAGATTTAGTTGTTTGTGACAAAGATTCGAAAGAATGGCAAGAGTATATATGTGGAAAGGGAGGTATTATAGACCAGCTTTTTTCATATGGAATAGATGCCATTAGAATAGATGTTGCAGACGAATTACCAGATTATTTTATTACTCTTATGAGAGAAGCATGCAAAAGGAACAAAGAGGATTCTTTTATACTGGGAGAAATATGGAAGAAGGCTGTAAACCAAGGTAGAGGTTATCTTGAAAATGGAAATGGTGTAGATTCTATAATGAATTATTATTTTATTTCAGCTTTAATTGATTATTTAAAATATCAAGATAGCAAACAAATATGTAGTAAAATATATGAAATATTTGATGAATATCCAGAGGATACAATATTAACATCAATGAATTTTACTTCTACACATGATATTAGCAGAGCACAAAATATATTTTCTCCAGACAATATATTTAAGGACCCAAAAGATCCAACAAGAGAGTGGGCATGGACTTTAAAAGATAGATATGAAAAAGATAAAAATTGGCAATCTGACTATTATTTATCAGATGAATCTAAAGAATATGCTAAAAAGATGTTAAAATTATATATTTTCATTTTAGTATTTTGGCCAGGAATTATTTCTATTTTTTATGGTGATGAAGTAGGTATTTGTGGTGCTGGGAACCTTGCAAACAGAAAAACTTTCCCATGGAATCATATGGATAAAGATATGTTGACTTATGTGCAAAAAGCTCTAAAAATACGTAAAGAATATGAATTCTTACGAATAGCTTCTTATCCAGAAATTGTGGAACTTACAGAGGATAAATTCGTATTCAAAAGGAAAAATAACCAAGAGGAAGTTGTCGTAATTGTAAATAATGGTTATACAGATATTAAGGTAGAAGAACAAGGTTCTACAATATTAGGTTGCAATTATGATAGCTTCAAAAATGTAATTCATTCGAAAGGTGCAGTTGCATTAATAACTTTATAAACTTCTTATACAAAATGAAAATAGTTACATAGTTTAACAACTATGTAACTATTTTTATGTATTTTAACGAGATAAAGAATTAACAGAATTAGATGTTAAATTTCTTACAGGAGCCATTAAAACTTTTCCTGTACCTCTATAAACATTTACAAATCCTTCTCCTGAAACAGCAGAACCAATTAAACTTTTTGTTGATTTTTCAACAGTAAAATTAAGTTCCTTTGACCAAGCAATTGCGAAGTTTCCATCTATTCTTAATACATCATTTTGTAATTCTATTTCTACCAATTCTTCTCTTGGAACAGGTGATTCTAAAGCTACAAATCCATTACCTGAAAGGCTTAAGTTAAATAATCCTTCATTACCTAAAACAGCTGAAGATAGATTACTACGCATAACTACACTTTGTTTTATACTAGATTCACAAGCCAAGAATAAACCGTCATCTAGTACTATTCCACCATCCCAGTTAGATAAATCTTCTAATAAGATGTGTTTATATGTAGGCTCTAAAACTAAAGTTCCTGTTCCTCTATATTTTGGTTTTACTGCGCTTTCTTTTGTAACACTTCCTTTAATTGCTTTACCGAAAAAATCACCAACACCTTTAACATCTGCTACAGCTTCAACATTTCCAACAGACCATTGCATACTACCAGAACTTACTGTATATTCGTCATTTTCTAAATTTATAAGAAGTTGTCTTTTTCTTACATTCATTCTTGAACAATAATAAGCTGTTATAGCTGTTGAAGGCATTACACTTAAGTCACTCATATATTCTATAACCTTCATTCCAGCTTTTACATCTGCTACACGGATATCGTCGTTATCTTGTAAATTATTAATTCTATACATAATATTACTCCTTTCGAATTTATTAAAACGATTATATAAATAAAAGAATAAAAATGTCAATAAAATTTTATAAGATAATAAAAAAACACAGAAGTATAAACTTCTGTGTTTTGTATAGCATATAAGCTCGTTCTATCTTTTTGAGAATTGAGGAGCTTTTCTAGCTTTTTTAAGACCGTATTTTTTTCTTTCTTTCATACGAGGATCTCTTGTTAAGAAACCGTTTGATTTTAAAGCTGGTCTGTATTCTGAGTTAGCTTCATTTAAAGCTCTTGCTAATCCATGTCTGATAGCTCCTGCTTGACCTGTAAATCCACCACCTTGAACTTTACAAATAACATCGAATTTGTCTAATGTATTTGTTACATTTAAAGGTTGTTTTACAATATATTTTAAAGTTTCTAAACCAAAATATTCATCTAAATTTTTTCCGTTTACTGTTATATTTCCTTTTCCTTCAACTAATCTAACTCTAGCTATTGCATTTTTTCTTCTACCTGTTCCATAGAACATTATTTTTTCTCCTGCCTTTGCCATTTAAAAATTCCTCCTTAATCTTTTAAGGGATATACCCTGTAATTATATATTAGAAATTCCACATTTCTGGTTTTTGAGCCATGTTTTCATGTTCATTACCAGCATATACTCTTAATTTCTTTAACATTTTTCTTCCTAATGAATTATGAGGAAGCATTCCTTTTACAGCAATCATCATTGCTTGTTCTGGTTTATTAGCCATCATAACTCTTGCTGAAGTTTCTTTTAAACCTCCAATGTATCCAGAGTGACGTCTATAAAATTTTTGATCTAATTTTTTTCCTGTAAATGTTGCTTCTGAACAATTTATTATAATTACATGGTCACCAACATCTAAGTTTGGTGTATAAGTTGGTTTATGTTTTCCTCTTAATAATCTAGCAGCCTCTGTTGCAACTCTACCAACTGGTTTATTTGCTGCATCTAAAATATACCATTTACTTTCAATTTCATTTCCTTTTACACTGTATGTAGTATTATTCATGGTAAAATTACCCTCCATTCAAATTTTTAATTTATATAATAAGTTTTAAATATATAAACTACCGGGGAGAGGCTTATATAATTATTACTTATTTACTATTTTAACTAAACTATAAATTTAGCATAATAATTTTATTACAATAAGGCTAAAAAGTCAAGGGGTTTGGGGAATAAAATAATAAAAACAGGTAAGATTATCCAATAAATAGTTGAATAAATTATGTAAAACTAGTATAATAGTTATTATATGAAGTTGCTAAGGGAGGAATACAGAATGAGAGAAATCTTTGTAAAGAATGACGGAATTCTTTTCAAAAAACATCAAGGTCGGGAAGAACTTTCCAAATCCAACTCATCTCTTGAACGTATACAATTAGATAAAGAAGGCCTAGCCACTTATTTAAGCGAAATATGTGAAGGAGATGGAAAATTTGTTACTTTCAGTGCAAAAATATGTGGTAATAAAGCTACATATGATATTGTAATTGAAAAGAAAGATGAATTAACATCTTCTTATAGTGTTCCAAAAGAGGATGTCCCCATTACAGGAGTAGAGGAAACAGAGGAGTTATCTTCTATAAATAAGACTGTAATACATATAAAGAAAGATGCTTTTTTAATGTTTACAGGAAGAAAATTGAAACCTGGAGACTTCTGTTTTGAGAAGATCTTAATTAATGGGGAGTTGGTAGAGATGCCTATTAATGTAAAAACTGTGATAAAAGGTGTAGGAAATTTGTACCAAATTATAACAGACGAAGATGGAACCTGGGGGTATAATATCTAGAACGAGCGCCTTGTAAGGCGCTTTTTCTAAAATAAAAAAGGAGATAAGAAAGAGGAAATGGTTTTTAGTATTGTAGGTATTATTGGAATTATATTGTCTGCAATTTGTATAATCTTAAAAATAAATAATATATTGTAGATATAAATGAATGAATAGTTAATGAAAATAAAAAATATTTGCTAAAATTATGTAAAGTATGATATAATTATAATGTAGCATACTAGTTTTAGATTCATAAAAAGAGAAGGGAGAATACTATGAATCGGACAAATATGGGGGTAACTACTCCAAAACAGCAGATCAATTTAATCAACTTGACAAAACCAACAGTGAGGGAATATGAGAATTGGTTTGTGAAACACGCAACTTGTTTTGAAGTAAAAACTGCGGATTTTTTATTATTTGCAGATGAAAACTTCAAGACGCAGAAAAGATACTATAATATGCCAATTGCAGTTTATGTATCTGAGTTAAAAGATGGTCAGCAAATTTTTAAGTTGTATAAAGGTTTGACTACGCTGGAATTTCTTCAGATAGGAAAGAATGGAGATTATACTTATGTTATTACAACAAATGGAAAGATTGGTTATGTAGTTCCAAAAGGTAATAACAATGGCCCTGAACCTGCAGGAATAGGATACAAAAAAATTTCAGAGTATAGAAAAGAAGAAATTATCTTAGAAGAAGATGATTTCATAATCTTTGAAGGTTGTAGACTAAGAAAAGGGGATATTTGTACTTCAAGCAATCCTACTGTTAAAGAGAAATTTACAGTAAAATTTAAAGAACTGATGGGGAACAGAAGAATCAAAAATGTAGATTATGTGCTTCAAGCATATAGTCCGAATGAAGCAGTAATAACTGAACCAGATATGTTTACAGTAAAAGATATTAAAACAAAGCAAAGAGGAGTACAACGAATTACAACTAAAGATGGAAGAAAGGTCATCAACATTATAAAAGAGGATATGCTCATTTAAAAAGAGAAACAGACTGTTAGCAGATCGCTGATGGTCTGTTTCTTTTCTATGGAAAAAATCTAGTAGGAGAATTTTTTATTGGTCATTTGCTATAAAAACAAATACTGTAATAGTAACTAATAAATCACATTTTAGTCATTGTAATTTTATGGCAAATACTATATAATTAAACAGCAATAAGGAGAACATGATGGATAAAAATATATTAATAACAGAAAAGCCTTCTGTAGCTATGCAAATGGCAAAAGCATTAAAAATAAACACAACTAGAAAAGATGGATATTTAGAAAGTGAAGAATGGATAATAACTTGGTGTGTAGGGCACCTAGTAACTATGAGTTATCCAGAAAAATATGATGAAAAATTGAAATTTTGGAGATTGGAAACACTACCATTCATACCCAAAGAATGGAAATATGAAGTAATTCCAAATGTACAAAAGCAGTTTAATATAATAAAAGACCTCTTAAATAGAGAAGAGGTAAAAACAATATATGTAAGCACTGACTCTGGGAGAGAAGGAGAATATATATATAGGTTAGTTGATCAAATGATAGCTCCAAAAGGGAAGTTAAAAAAGAGAGTGTGGATAGATTCACAAACAGAAGAGGAAGTTATAAAAGGAATAAAAAATGCAAAGGATTTATCAGAATATGACAGTTTGTCAGATGCAGCATATTTAAGAGCGAAAGAAGATTATTTAATAGGTATAAATTTTTCAAGACTACTTTCTATTATTTATGGGAGAAGGTTAGCGAAAGAAATAAATGAAGAAAAAGCTTCTATTTCTGTTGGTAGAGTAATGACATGTGTACTTGGTATGGTAGTAGAAAGGGAAAGAGAAATAAGAAACTTTGTTAAAACAAAATATTATAAAATTGTAGGAAAATTTGGGAATGAAGAATCCAACTTTGATGCAGAATGGAAAGTAACAGAAAAATCTAAATTGTATAATTCAAATAAATTATATAATGATAATGGTTTTAAAAAAATAGAAGATGCTAAACAATTTATATTATCATTAAAAGAAAAGGAAGCAATTATAAAAGAAGTAAAAAAGAGTAAACAAAAAGAGAATCCACCATTATTATTTAATTTGGCAGAAATTCAAAATGAATGTACTAAAAGATTTAAAATAAAGCCAGATGAAACATTAGAAATTATTCAAAATTTATACGAAAATAAACTAGTAACATACCCAAGAACGGATGCAAGAGTCCTTTCTACTGCAGTTGCAAAAGAAATTACTAAAAACTTAAATGGAATTACAAAAGGTTTTAAAAACGAAGAAATTCAAAACTTCTTACAAAAAATGATTAATGAAAAATATTCTACAAATTTAATAAAAACTAAATATGTAAATGATAGTAAAATAACAGACCATTATGCAATAATTCCAACTGGTCAAGGATATGAAAATTATGATAAATTACCAAAATTACAAAAAGACATTTATGAATTAATTGTAAAGAGATTTTTGGCAATATTTTATCCACCAGCAGAATATAGTAAGGTTTCTGTAACTATAGATATCGAAAATGAATCTTTTTTTGCAAATGGAAAAGTTTGTACAAAAGAAGGGTATTTAGAAATTTTAAAGCCTAATAAAGCAAAGAACTCTGAAGAAAGTGATATAACAATATTAACAACATTAAAAAAGAATGAAAAGATAGATGTTCAGAATTTTGAAACGAAGGACGCTGAAACTTCTCCACCTTCAAGATACAATTCAGGTTCAATAATACTTGCAATGGAAAACGCAGGAAAATTAATTGAAGATGAAGAACTTAGAGAGCAAATAAAAGGTGCAGGTATAGGAACAAGTGCAACAAGAGCGGAAATAATTAAAAAATTAGAGAAAATAAACTATATAGCAATCAATAGCAAAACTCAGATAATAACACCTACAAATAAAGGTGAATCAATATATGAGATAGTACATTTTTCTATGCCAGATATGCTAAATCCAAAATTAACAGCAAGTTGGGAAAAAGGTTTAGAGTTAGTTGCAAAAAAAGAAATTAAATCAGAAGAATTTACAATGAAATTAGAAAAATATATAAAATCAAAATTTGATAAATTGGTTATAAAAATGTAAGGAAGAAATGATAATATAGAAAAGTATAAATAATAATTTTGTAATAAAGAAACTTTAAATAAAAAATGTACAAAATTACGAACTCTAACATATAAATGGTGGTGATTTTATGAAGCTAGGATTAGCTCTTTCAGGAGGAGGAATAAAAGGTGCAGCACATATAGGTGTAATGCAAGCTTTTAAAGAAGAAAATATAGGGATAGATGTTATAAGTGGTACAAGTATAGGGAGTATTGTAGCATCTCTTTATGCAATGGAATATACGCCAAGCGAAATGTTAAAATTATTTAATTATTTTTCAAAAATGATATTTAAAAATAGTACAATGTATACAGATTCAAAAGGGAAAAAACTATTAAGTATAAGGGCTGGTGGACTATATTCTGGAGAGAATATTGCATTTGCAATAGAAGAGGCAGGAAAGTATAAAAATGTTAAAAAAATGCAAGATTTAAAAATTCCTATTGCAATACCTGCAGTAGACTTAAAAGATTCGGAAAAATATGTATTTACGAATATGGAAAAAATAAATGAGAAATATCTAAACAAGGCAGATATTTCGATTGCTGTAAGAGCAAGTTCATCATATCCTGCAATTTTTGCGCCATGTATTTATAATAAACATAAATTTGTAGATGGTGGAATACTGGATAATATTCCTGTGGAAGAAACAAGAACAATAGGTGCAGATAAAGTTGTTGCTGTAAAATTCAAACTTAATAAAACTTCTAGAACAGTTGGAATAAGGTCAACATTAAATAAATCAATAGATATAATGTTTTCTAAAATAGAAAGTGAAGCAGTAAAAAAAGCAGACTATGTTATAGAAATAGATACACAAGATGTTAACCCATTCGATTTTAAACAAACAAACAAATGCTATAAATATGGATATTTGCAAGCAAAAAAAGAAATAAATAATATAAAGAAAATAATATATAAGGAGGACTAGAATGGCAAAACAGATTAATGAATATGTAAAATGGGTTGGGAAAACAGACTGGGAATTAAAAAAATTCCACGGTGAAGAGTATAATACGATAAACGGATCTTCATATAATAGTTACTTAATAGAAGATGAGAAAACTGTTTTAATTGATACAGCTTGGAAGCCTTTTGATGAAGAATTTGTTGAGAACCTAAAAAAAGAAATTGATTTAAATAAAATAGATTATATTATTGCAAACCATGGAGAAGTTGATCATAGTGGTAGTTTACCAAAACTTATGAAAGAAATACCAAATACACTAATTTATTGTACTGCAAATGGTGTGAAATCTATAAAAGGTCAATACCATGAAGATTGGAATTTTGTAACTGTAAAAACAGGTGAAACATTAAATATTGGTAAACATACATTAACTTTTATAGAAGCTCCAATGCTTCATTGGCCAGATACAATGTTTACTTATATGGATAAGGAAAATATATTATTTAGTAATGATGCATTTGGTCAACATATTGCTTCAGAATATTTGTATGCAGATGAAGTAAGCCAGTGCATTCTAAATAATGAAGCAATAAAATATTATGCAAATATTGTTGCGCCATTTGGTATGATGGTAAAAAATAAAATAAATGAAATTAAGAAAATGAATATTCCAATTAATATGATATGCCCAAGTCATGGTCTTATTTGGAGAAAATCTCCAGAAGATATAATAAATAGATATTATACATGGGCAGATAATTACAAGGAAGATCAAATTACTATTTTATATGATACAATGTGGAATGATACAAGAAAGATGGCAGAGTTTATTGCAAAAGGAATAAAAGAAGAAGATTCTAAAACAGAAGTAAAAATAATAAATACAGCAAAGTCAGATAAAACAGAAATTTTAGCTGAAGTTTTTAAATCTAAAGCAATATTGGTTGGTTCACCTACTGTAAATAATGGATATTTATATTCTATAGCAGGAATAGTAGAGATGATAAAAGGCTTAAAATTAAAAAACAAGAAAGCTGTAGCTTTTGGAAGCTATGGATGGAGTGGTGAAGCAGTAAAACTATTAAATGAAGAGCTTAAAAAGTCTGGGTTTAATATTATAAATGATGGATTAAGATGTATGTGGACACCTACAGAAGAAAATATTGTAGAATGTATAAATTTTGGAAAAGAAATTGCCAAAAATTGTGAGTGCTAAAATTTACTTGGATTTGAATGAATAACTTAATATAGTAGTTATGTAAAAACGAAAATCACAAAAAGAGTAGTTAAACGCAAATACACCTTTTATAATTAGAAAACATAATATATAGCAAAAGCATTATGAAAGGTGGTATATATTATGCAAAGTTACATAGTAAATGGTGGAGAGAGGATAGAAGGAAGCATAAGTTCTTCAGGTTCTAAAAATTCATCACTTCCAATATTGGCAGCCACAATATTAAATAAAGGAATTACGAAGTTAAAAAATGTTCCTAACATTCACGATACTAAGATTATGTTCGAAATTATGGAATTATTAGGATGTAAAGTAGAATGCAATAAAAATGAAGTTATAATAGATTCGAGGGTTATAAATAACTATGAAATACCAGATGAATTGATGAGACAAATGAGATCATCTGTAATACTTGCAGGAGCGATATTAAGTAGAACCAAAAAAGCTATTTTTTCATATCCTGGTGGATGTGATATTGGAGCAAGACCAATAGATCTTCATATAAAAGCATATAAGAGTTTAGGAATAGACATAAAAGAAGAAAATGGTGAAATATTGTGTGATTCTTTAAATATGGAAGACGGAACAATAACACTAGATTTTCCAAGTGTAGGCGCTACAGAGAATATAATATTAGCTGCAACTCTTTCAAATAAAGTTGTAAATATAAAAAATGCTGCAATGGAACCAGAAATAGTAGACTTACAAAATTTTATAAATAAACTTGGAGGATGTGTTTCAGGAGCTGGAACTAATAATATAAAAATAATCGGAAGAAATGAAATAGAAACAAATATGGAATATGAAATAATGCCAGATAGAATAGAAATAGGAACTTTATTATGTTCAGCAGCAATTACAAATGGAAATATTAATATAAAAAATGTAAAAGTAGAACATATTTTACCAGTAGTTTATAAACTAGAAGAAATGGGATGTTCTATAAAGTTAAAAGACAATGAAATTAATTTAATGGCAAAGAATAAATTAAAAGCCTGTAATTTAAAAACTATGCCACACCCAGGATTTCCAACAGATATGCAACCAATACTATCAAGTGTATTAGGAATTGCTAAGGGAACATCTATAATAGTAGAAAATATTTTTGAAAATAGATATAAGTATTTATCAGAGCTTAAAAGAATGGGAGCAAAAGCAACTATAGAGGGAAAAGCAGCAATAATAAAAGGAATAAAAAGATATAATCCTGCAAAGGTTGAGGCAACAGATTTAAGAGGAGGAGCGGCATTAGTATTGGCAGCATTAAATGCTAAAGGAAAAACTATTATATCTAATATAGGGTATATATTACGTGGGTATGAAAATTTAGATGAAAAATTGCGAAAATTAGGTGCAAACATATATGTAAAAGAAGGTGAAATTATTGAAAAAGAAAAAAGGGAATGATTTAGATTTTTATTATTTAAGTAAGGATAACAATAGGGTGCAAAAGAAGAAAAAGCACCCTAAAAAGAAATTAAAAAAGAAAAATCCTGAACCTATTAATGATGATATGTTTAATATAGACAATGAAATAGTAATAGGAGTTACAGTAGGACCATCTAAGAACGAAAAAAATAAAAAATCAAAAAAGAAAACCAAAAAGAATGTAAGAAAAGATAAATTTGATGTAACAGACACAAAGCCAACAAAATCAAAGTATTCTAAAAATGGACAAGCTAAAAATAAGAAACGAATTTCTTATGAAGAAGATAAAAAAAGAAAACAAAAACGAGAAAAAAGATTTAGAATATTAAAAGCTATCTTGAAATTATTATTTATTTTTGCAATAATTATAGGAATATTATTATTCTTATTTGTTTCACCTGTTTTTAATATAAAGAATATAGAAGTAAGTGGAAATAAAAAAATAAATACAGATGAAATAAAGAGTTTATCTAAAATAAATCTAGAAGAGAATATATTTAAATTGTCTTTTAAACAAATAAGAAATAATGTAAAAGAAAACGCATACATAGACACAGTAGAAATTAAAAGAAAAATTCCAAATACAGTACAATTGAATGTAAGTGAAAGGGAAGCAAAATATCAACTAGAATATGGAAATGCTTTTGCTTATATAGATGAATATGGAAACATTTTAGAAATATCATCTGAAAATAATCAAATGCCAATAATTAGAGGATATGCAACTTCGCAAGATAATATAAAAAGTGGAAATAAATTAATAGAAGAAGATGGCAATAAATTATTAACAGTTCAAGAATTTTTGAAAGTGGCAGGAGATAATGGAATTCGAGATTTGATTACTATAATAGATATTTCAAATGATGAAGACTACAAATTTGAATTACCTTCTAAAGGAAAAGTAGCATATATGGGAGATAGCAAAAATATAGGAGGAAAGATATTAACATTAAAAGAAATATTAACTAGAGAAGAAGGCAAAAATGGACAGATATTTATTAATGATTCAAACAAGATGCCATACTTTAGAGAAAATGTATAAAGGAGGTTTATTTTGAAAATCAAATATAATAAGAAAAATATAAGTACAAGTATAGTGATAGGACTGTTATGTATAGTATTAACATTTGGAGTAGTAGTGCAAATGCGAACAGTAAAAAGCAATATAAGCATTTCTAATCCCGATTATGCCAATAACGATTTAAGGGATGAAGTACTAAAAAATAAAGAAAAGTATGATAATGCTTTTGTAGAACTTAGCAAAATTAACAAGGAACTTGAAAAATACAGAAAAAAAGTTACTAGTAATGATAGTACAGCAGCAGAAAAGCAAGAAAGATTAAAAAAAGATAATGCAATTCTAGGCTTAAATGATGTAACTGGAGAAGGAGTTATAATAAGTTTAGACGATAATAAAAGTGCAAGTGTTTCTTCTATGAGTTCTGGTGATGATATAAGTAATTACTTAATACACGAAATTGATTTACTAAAGATTGTAAACGAGCTAAAAAATGCAGGAGCAATCGCAATATCTATAAATGACCAAAGAATAATTCCTACAACTACAATTCATTGTGCAGGAAATATTGCTAGAGTGAATGGTGAAATTGTTGGTACACCTTTTGTAATAAAAGCTGTAGGAGGAAGTTTTGACACTTTAGAAAGACCAGGAGGCTACATAGATTGGCTAAGAGAAGACTATGGAATAGACATTAAAGTAAAAAAACAAAGTAATGTTACTATAGAAAAATATAATGGCGTTATGAATTTTAAATATGCAAAAGAAGTGAACTAGGAGGTGAAAAATAATCTTGAAAGAAATAAAAAAAGGAAAAATTACAATGACTATAATAATAGGAATAGTTTGTTTTATTTTAGCATTTGTAATGTTTATGCAATTTAAAGTAGTAAATGAAACAGATATTACATCATTAACTACAAAGAGAGAAGGAGAACTAAGAGAAGAGCTAGAAACATGGAAAGGTAAATATGAAGACACAGCAAATCAACTAGAACAGGCTAAAACTAATTTAGAAGAATATAAAAATAAAATAAATGATACACAAGCATCTTCAGAATTATTGGATAAAGAACTAAAACAAGCAGAATTATATTTAGGAAAAACAAATGTTGAAGGTCCAGGAATTATAATAAATTTATCAGATAATTCTTCAAATGTTATGGCAGAAGATTTAATAAAACTAATGAACGAATTAAAAGCAGCGGAGGCAGAAGCAATATCTGTTAATGGACAAAGGATAACAAACTTAACAGAATTCGCAGATGTAGATTCTTATATTGTTGTTAATGGTACAAGATTATCTTCACCATATACAATACAAGTAATCGGAAATCAAAAATACTTAGAAAGTGGGATTACTGCCAAAGGTGGCTTTTCAGATGATATGACATCAAAAGGAAAAAGCATATCAATTACCGAAGATAATAATATAAAAATATTAAAATATGATTCGGATTTTAATATAAATAAAAAAGTGACTATAGAGTAAAAGGAGGAATTAAATTGGTATTTATAGCAATATTAGCTGGGTGCATAATAGGTGCAATATTAGGGATTAATTCACCGTTAATTCCATATTCTGTTTCGGGTTATTTAGCAATAGGAATAATGGCAGCTTTAGACTCTGTTTTTGGAGGAATAAAGTCTGTCGTACAAAAGAATTTTGATATGAAAGTTTTTGTTTCAGGATTTTTTATAAACAGTATTACAGCTGTTTTATTAACTTATTTAGGAAACAAGCTAAATGTTGATATTTCACTTGCAGCAATTATAGTTTTTGTAGGTAGAATATTTATAGATTTAGCAATAATTCGTAGATATTATATTGACAAATGGACTAAATGGATGGATAAAAGAAAAAACAATAATGAAGCAAAAAAAGTATAAATTATTAAAAAGACTAAGATATAAGAAGGATAACTGAAAAATACATAGAATATTAATAAAAGGACTTAAGTCCTTTTATTAATTATCATTTTATGGCGAAAAATGTCAAATTTAATAAAAAATACTTTATTACATCATTATTACAAAAAGGTTACGAAAATATAACAACAACTATTGACATTTTATTTAAAATATAATATTCTATCACTAGTTAAGAGATAAATAAATTGGAGGAGACCTAACTTGGCAATAGGAGATATAATCGTTGGAATAGATATTGGAACTTCAAGAATTGCTGCGATTGTTGGAGAAGTAAATAATTTCAATCAAATAGAAATTATTTGCAGTAGTTCTTGCAAATGCTCAGGCATAAAGAAAACAAAAATAATAAATGAAGAGGAAGTTTCAAACAGTTTAATAAAAGTATTAGACAAAATAGAAGATGAATCAGGACTAAGAGTAAATTCTGCCTATGTAACTATTCCTGGAAAATATACAACAATAGTACAAAATACTATTACAAAAGAAGCAAGAGACAAATATTCAGGAATATCATTAAGAGATGTACAAACAGCAATTATGCAAGTTAAAGATATAGATATTCCAGAGGGAAAAGTTTCTATAGACATAGTACCAGATAAATTTGTTTTAGATACTGGAAAGGCTACAGAAGATCCAGTCGGAAGTTTAAGTTCAAGCTTTACTCTAAAAGCTCAAGTTATATTAGCAGATAAAGAGTATGTAAGACAAATATCAACTATATTTAAAAAAGCAGGAATAGATGTGGATGGCCTAGTGCCAACAACGTTAGCTCAAAGAAATTTGATTTTAGATAGTAATGAATTACATGATAATGTAATGATACTAGACATGGGAGCTGGAAACACAGATATAGGTATATTTGAAGCTTCTTCATATGTATATACTAATACAATTCCGCTTGGTGGAAATAGTATTACAAATGATATTGCATTAGTATTAAATATTTCAGAAGAGGAAGCTGATAAACTAAAAAGACAATATGGGTTAGCATTAAAATCGTTTATAGACAATGATAATGACATATTATTAAATACATATAAAGGTGAAAATAGAAATAAAACAATTAAAAGCTCTGAACTAATAGAAATAATAGAAGCAAGGATTGAAGAAATTTTTTCTTTAGTAAACAAAGATATAACTAATCAAGGAATAAAATCAAGAATAAATAATGTAATTTTAACAGGTCAAGGAATTACAAATATAAATAAATGTGATGTTGCTGGAAAAATAAATTTAAATATACCAGTAAAAATAGCAACTGGAAGACTAATAAGTACAGTTAAGCCAACATTTAGAGTGGCATATGCTTTGGTTAGATATATAGCATCAAGACCGTTTACCAAAACTGTATCAAGTAGTATAGATACAAAATCGGAAGAAGGGTTCTTTAAAAACTTGTTAGAAAGAATAAAAGAATTTTTCTATTCTTAATAGTATTATAAATAAAAATAAAAAAGATTGGGAGGAAAAACTGTATGATGGACTTTGACGAAAACGAAAAAATGTTAGATGGAACAGCTACTATTAAAGTAATTGGTGTAGGTGGAGCTGGAAATAATGCAGTAAATAGAATGGTTGATTGTGGAATTAGAGGAGTTGAATTTATAGCAGTTAACACAGATAGACAAGCTCTTCAAATGTCAAAAGCAGGAACTAAAATTCAAATAGGAGAAAAAATAACAAGAGGATTGGGCGCAGGAGCTAATCCAGATATTGGAGCACAATCAGCAGAAGAAAGTAAATCTGAAATATCAGAAGCTTTAAGAGGAGCAGATATGGTATTTGTTACAGCAGGAATGGGTGGAGGAACTGGAACTGGTGCAGCACCTATAGTTGCTGGAATAGCAAAAGATATGGGAATATTAACAATTGGTGTTGTTACAAAACCATTTACTTTTGAAGGAAAAAAGAGATTGTCTCAAGCAGACAGAGGAATAGAAAGCTTAAAAACAAAAGTAGATACATTAGTTGTAATACCAAATGATAAACTATTACAAATTATAGATAGAAAGACATCTATAGTAGAAGCATTTAAAATGGCAGATGAAATATTAAGACAAGGTGTTCAAGGTATTTCAGATTTAATTGCTGTTCCTGGTCTTGTAAACTTAGACTTTGCAGATGTAAAAACAATAATGTTAAATACAGGTATGGCACATATGGGTATTGGTAGATCTTCTGGAGAAAACAGAGCAGAAGATGCTGCAAAACAAGCAACAGAAAGTCCATTATTAGAAACTTCAATAGAAGGAGCGAGAGGAGTTATTATAAATATTACAGGAGGACCAGATTTAGGATTACACGAAGTTAATACAGCAGCAGAGTTAGTACAAAGAAGTGTAGACCCAGAGGCTAACATTATATTTGGAGCAGTTATAGATCCAGAAATGAAAGATGAAATTATGATTACAGTAATAGCTACAGAATTTGAAAAAGAAAAAAATATGCCTAATATGAATGTAGACAGTTTAGTTTCTAAAGCTTGGGATAAGAAAATAAGTTCAATTCCAACAAGCTCTGATACAAGTTCTAATTCAAATGATTTAGACATACCATCTTTCTTAAGAAAAAAACAAAAATAAATAAATGAATGTCACAATAGTGAAACCAAAATAATTTTAAAAAAGAAATAATCGAAATGAGTAGATTATTTCTTTTTTTCGCCCCTAAGAAATGACACACTTTTAATAATAAAAGTAATAAAATATGGACTAAGAGGTGGACATATTGGTTGTATATGCAGATATAGTATTTCTAGAAAATTTAATTATAAATTATGTGATTTTATATGTAACTGCTTTAATGAAAAAAATAAAGGTATCTAATATTAAGATTTTAATTTCGAGTGCTTGTGGAAGTATATATGCTGTAGTTTCTATTGGAAGTGTTAACCCCATTACCAGACTAATACTATCTATTATAATGATTATAATAATTTCTCCTCGTAATAAATTTAAGAATATATTAGAAACATTAGCGGTCTTTTATTTAATTTCTTTTACAACAGGAGGTACTGCTATAGCATTATCGTACGTTATCCAAGGAAATAAGATAAATCTAACAGATGGTATAGTATCAATAGAATTTCCAATATTGGCTTCTTCTATTGGCCTTATTATAGGAATATGTTTATTAAGGTTTACATTTAAAAGCATAAAACAAAAAGTAACTAAAAAAGACATTATATATGATATGGAAATTTTCTTTAGAAATAAAAAAATTAAAATAAAGGCTTTATTGGACACGGGAAATATGTTAAGAGACCCTCTTACACAAAAGCCAGTAGTGATTGCTACAAAAAGGTGTTTAAAGAAACTTATTCCAGGAGAGATGTTAGTGGAGATGGAAAGCGTTTTAGGAGGTGATAGAATTGGAAATATTAAAAATACTATAAAAATAATACCATTTAATTCATTAGGAAACGAACATGGGATTTTATTAGGAATGAAGTCGGATAAAGTTGTTGTAGATGATAGTGAAATTAAAGATGTAATTATAGGAATATATGAAAAGGAATTTTCAAAGACAAGAAAATATGATGCACTAATCGGAATAGATCTACTTTGTGAGGAGGAGTGCAATTATGAATTTAATAGAAAAGCTAAAAAATAGTATAAGTACAATTTATGCTAAATATATAAACCAAAATGATGAAATTGAAAATTTACCGATATTTTATATAGGAGGAAGCCAGACATTACCACCACCTTTAACTCCGGAGGAAGAACAAGAAGTTTTAAGTAGGATAGAAAATGGAGAAAAAGAAGCAAGGAAAATTTTAGTAGAAAGGAATCTAAGGCTTGTGGTATATATAGCAAAAAAATTTGAGAATACAGGAGTAGGATTAGAAGATTTAATTTCAATAGGAACAATAGGACTAATGAAAGGAGTAAATACTTTTAAGGTAGATAAAAAAATAAAACTTGCTACATATGCTTCTAGATGTATAGAAAATGAAATTTTAATGCACCTTAGAAGAAGTAATAAAATAAAGAGCGAAATTTCGATTGATGAGCCTTTAAATCAAGATTGTGATGGAAATGAACTATTACTATCAGATGTTTTGGGAACAGATGGAGACGTTACATCTAGAAGAATAGAAGAGGAAATAGATAGAAAACTTTTGCGAGAGTCAATAGAAAAACTAAATAAAAGAGAAAAAAGCATTATGGAACTTAGATTTGGATTTGTTACTGGAGATGAAAAGACACAAAAAGAAGTAGCTGATATGTTAGGAATATCCCAAAGCTATATATCAAGATTAGAGAAAAAGATTATAGGTAAAATGAAAAAAGAAATTTCTAGCAAAATAGGATAAAAGAATAAAAAAACCAAATTTGGAAATACTTAGATTAAGTAAATTTAAAGGAGGTTTTTTATTTGATTAATAAGGTTGAAATATGTGGAGTTAATACTACAAAATTACCTATATTATCAAATGAAGAAAAGAAAGAACTATTATTGAAAATAAAAAATGGAAACATGGAAGCACGTGAAGAATTTGTTAATGGTAATTTAAGATTAGTTTTGAGTGTTGTGCAAAGATTTTCTGGTAGGGCAGAAAGTGCAGACGATTTATTTCAAATTGGATGTATTGGTTTGATAAAAGCAATAGATAATTTCGACACTGGGTTAAATGTTCAATTTAGCACATATGCAGTACCTATGATAATCGGAGAGATAAGAAGATATTTAAGAGATAATAACTCTATACGAGTAAGCAGATCTATAAAAGATTTAGCGTATAAAAGCTTGGCATATAAAAGTAGGTTTTTAAAGGAAAATAATAGAGAGCCAACCATAGAAGAAATAGCAAAAGAATTAGAGGTGGAACCAGAAGAAATATCGTTAAGTTTAGGAGCAATTCAAGATCCTGTATCTTTACAAGAACCAGCTTTTAATGATGGAACTGAAAATATATTTATAATAGATCAAATAAGTGATAGTAAAAATACAGATGAAAAATGGACTGAAAGTATAACGATAGAAGAAGCAATGAAGAAATTAAACGATAAAGAGAAGCTTATAATAGATAAAAGATTTTTCGAAGGGAGAACTCAAATGGAAGTTGCAGAAGAAATTGGGATTTCTCAAGCACAAGTATCTAGATTAGAAAAAAGCGCGATAACTCATATAAAAAGATTATATAATTAGAAAGAGCTAATAGAATACTTTTTTTACTTATTCATATAAATATTATGAGAGGTGAAAAGATGATGAAGAAAAAAGGATTGGATTTTAAACATAAAGAAGTCATAAATATAAAAGATGGAAAAAGACTAGGATTTGTGCAAGATGTTTGTGCTGAATTAGGAACAGGAAATATAACATCTATTATTGTGCCTGGAAACAATAAATTTATTAATATATTTTCAAATGGAAGTGAAATTACAATTCCATGGGAGAATATAAAATGTATCGGAGAAGATATTATATTAGTAGAAATTTAAAAGTGCATATGTATAAGATGCACTTTATTCGTTGAAAAATAAGGCTTTTAGAGAAAAGGCCATAATTAAAAATTTATTATTAAATAAAAATATATAAAAAATAATAAAAAAATGAAAAAATATGTTGACAATATAAATGCGATATGGTAATATAATTAAAGACCGAGTAACAAGAGAAAAACACATAGAAATATCAAGAAAGAAAGATTAAGAAGAAATTACTAATTTTATTTTGTCTAAAAACACTTTTAAAAAAACTTTAAAAAAATTCAAAAAAAGTGTTGACAAAAAAAGCGAAAGGTAATATAATACAAAACGTTCCAACAAGAACAAAAAGTACATTGAAAAGTAAATAATAGATTCAATATGAGAAACAACCAGCGGTAGTAATATACTACCAAAAATAACAAAGATTCAAAGCTAGAAAAGCAAACTTGATTTATATTAACTCAAAAGAGTAAGAAAATATAAAAACCAAAATAAGAGAGTTTGATCCTGGCTCAGGATAAACGCTGGCGGCGCACATAAGACATGCAAGTCGAACGAACTTAATCGATTCTTTTAGATTCGAAGCGGTTAGTGGCGGACTGGTGAGTAACACGTAAGCAACCTACCTATTAGAGGGGAATAACAGTGAGAAATCACTGCTAAAACCGCATATGCCGTGAATATCGCATGATAAAAACGGGAAAAGAGCAATCTGCTAATAGATGGGCTTGCGTCTGATTAGCTAGTTGGTGTGGTAAAGGCATACCAAGGCAACGATCAGTAGCCGGACTGAGAGGTTGAACGGCCACATTGGGACTGAGATACGGCCCAGACTCCTACGGGAGGCAGCAGTCGGGAATATTGCGCAAT
>QWCY01000092.1_pt1 | contig 134860 bp, 122 predicted proteins | sample 1972631 | NCBI WGS metagenome assembly QWCY01 (sample SAMN09866696, study PRJNA288562) | Human gut metagenome isolate pre1_stool, whole genome shotgun sequencing... | isolation source: gut | host: Homo sapiens | place: USA: California
GAAATTCATTACACAAACAGATTTCTGTTTTACATTAATAAGGATTTACAGTACTTTAAAACAATTGCCAGAGCCATTAATACCAGATTTAGGTTTTACATTAATAAGGATTTACAGTACTTTAAAACTAATATTCCTTCTTCTTTTTATTGCTATATGTTTTACATTAATAAGGATTTACAGTACTTTAAAACCTTTTTACCACATTGCACAAAACTTTGATTGTTTTACATTAATAAGGATTTACAGTACTTTAAAACAGAGTTAAATGATTATATTATGGATGAAAAGTTTTACATTAATAAGGATTTACAGTACTTTAAAACTTATAACCATTCTAATTTAATTTCTTTAAAAAGTCAATCTATATGTAATCTAATGTATCCATCAAATTAATTTTAAATTCTTTATTCAATACATCATTGATATTTATAATTTCTTTTAAATGTTTTCTCATAATATCAACTTCTTTCTTATTTATAGAATAAAAAAATATATTGTTTAATAAAAACTCAAATAATTCTCTATCTAAATCTTGTATTTTACTTTTGGATAATATCAAATCAACTAAGTTATTATATGTAATTTGATATATATCCTTATCAAAAAATAAAATATTATCACCATCTTTAAATTTAGAATTACTATCGCATATCTCAAACAATATGATCTTATCATTTTTAATATATTCAAGTTCATTTAATTTTAAAAAATCTAAAATACCTTTTTTATATATAATAAAAATGTTTTTTAGATCTTCACTTTTAACAACTTCATTTAGAACAACAAAAAAATCATCATTATTATTTATAGCAAAACTTGTATGTGATTTAATCAATTTTAAAATATCTATTTCAACATTTTCTAACTGTAGCTCTTTATATAATTTTTTTATAATCTCATTTATAGTAAAATTTATGGTATTTTCTTTTTCATAATCCATACTATAATTGTCCAAGCTAGTTTTTATGTATTCATTTATTAACCTATTTTCTGAATTGAATATTTTAGTTGCCGAAGATATTGAAGACAAGTCAATTATTAATGTATTCTTTGAATTTAACTTTGCGCCATTAAATTCTATTTTTGTATCTTTACTTTCATTAATTACAAGTATTTCTTTCAAAAATTCATAGTATTTTTCATAAGAAGTAATAATTAATTTATTATTTTTTACAATAAAAAAATTCTCGTTTCTATATTTTAAATAAAACATCAGAACACCACCAAATTATTATTAGAAATTTTCTTCTCAAAATTATTCTTAGATCCATTTAAAAATAGCATGTCTTGATATTGTTTTTCCGTCAATTTGATAACTCTTACTTCTCCTCTTTCCGGTAAAATACCTTTTAGCTTTTGTATAAATGATTTATAATAAATTTCGTTTTTTATTACTTTAGCATATACTGAAAATTGAACTAAATAACATCCTAATTTTAAAATATTTTTTCTAAATTTAGTATATTCTTTTCTATCTTCAATATCTACCATTGGTAAATCATATAAAACTAATACTCTCACTTGTTTATATAATGATTCATTCATTTTTAATTAATCTTGGAATTTCTAAATATGATTTACCATTAACATTAATAAAATTTATTATATCATTTATAAATATTGTTACTACATTTAAAATACTATATTCTTTGTTTTTATAAAATATTTTTTGATTAGCTATATCAATTAATTTAACCTTTATCTCTTTTGTTAGCTCAAACACTTCACTTTTTAAAATTTCTGATAAAATCATATAAACATAGTAATCTACTATTGGTCTAAAAACTTCAATTATATCATCAGCAAAATTAAATACATTATATTGACTTTTGTGATTTATACCTAAAGAAGGAATATATCCTCTAGCAACAATTTCTTTACTTATAATTGTTCTAATTATATGATATGAAAAATTTAAGCAATAGTTTTCAATAGTTTCATTAAATCTAATAAATTCACTTCCAAATAATTCTTTAAAATATACTCTTGCGCAAACTCCTTCAACATTACTCTTATCTCCAGGTTTTATTTTAGAAATATATTCTTCCAAAATTGAAATCTTATCTAATAAATTTAATCGTTTCAATGTAATAATTTGATTTTCTATTTTTCCTTTTATAATACTTGTCCATAATTTTTCTTTTATTTCATCACTCCATAAAATCTGTTCCGAAATTCTTTTAGATGTTCTAACATTATCTGCAATTGGAAAATACTCACCAATTGGCATACTATTTGTATTTAAAACGAGTACAGGAATTCCTTGTCTTGCTAGCTCTATAAGTAATCTTACTGTTATTATTGACTTATAATCTTCAAGTACTAACATTGCAATATCATTTAAATTAACAAAGAATTTTTCCTCTTCATGTATTACTTGTATTGAATTAAGATTTAAACTTAATTTGTCAGCATTAGTTACATATACTATTCGCCATGACATTTCTATAAAAAAAGAAAGAAGCCCCGTTAAAGACTTCTTTTAGTACAGTATTCTCTTTTATAATAAAGAAACTGTAAATCCTTATTAATGTAAAACTGTAATTCGAATTACAATAATAATATATCATTAAATATTTAAATTGTAAAGACCTAATATATCAGATTTTATTTTTTCTATTATATCAATTTTAGGCGTAATACTCACATTGCAATTTTTTATTATGATTTTATTGAGAGTTTTATGAAAGCATGATACTAATCCTTCCCCTAAAGCTTCCCCATTTTTATAAAATCTAACATATTCATTATTAAACAAATCCATATATTTCTCTACATCTTGTTCTTCTTTTCCGACATATGTATCAAATAATACCTTATAATAATCCGAATCTGTTCTTATTTCTCCCGAATTATTATCAACAAAAATTCTTAATATAGGCATAAATAAAAGTTTTCCACTTTCTTTATCTCTATAAATTCTAGTACAATATTGTTTTAAACTATCAAACATAACCATAGGAGCTTTTTTATTTTGTTTTTGGCTGATAATTAATTTATCATTTTTCATTATGTATGGTGTATTAACTTTAGTTAAAAATCGTAGTTTAGCAACTACTGGTGAATTGTCATTTTTCCTAATGCCATATTTTCTATAGTCAAATTTTTCATTTTCACACATATTATTTTCTTTGCAGTATTCTACAAATGGATTTACTTTTTGCCCTTGATACATTTCAATAATATCATATATTTTCTTATATAATTTTGAATCGTTATCTTGGCATAAAAAATATTTTTTAGTTTTTGAATTTGTAAAGTATTTTTCAATATCTTTATAGTCTAAATCATAAATATTATCTATCTGCTCAACTTTATAGTATTCATTATTTTTCATTACTACTTTTGAAATATTAGCATCAAACAATTGTCCATTCTTCTTTTTTTGTATTTCTTGAGCAAATCTAGTATTAGAATAGTCAGCTTTTTGTAGAGCTTCTTTTAACGTTTTATTTAAATACAATTCATCATATAGATTATCTCTATATTCACTTAAATTGTTGATTTGCCAATATTTATTTGGTTCATTTTGAACCATATCTATTAGTTTTGAAACTCTTAAATATGGCATACTTGCAATAATACTTGCATCAACAGCATGATGATATTTTAAATCTCTATTTTTATCTAATTTAGCTTTTCTTCTTATAATTCCTGTAAATTGTCCTGGTATTTTTAATACTTTTGTGTCTAAAATCTCTCCATAATTATGCCTTATATAAGCTTTCTTAAATAATTCAATTTGATTAGCTAATTCATTAGTTGCATAAGCTGTATCATTTAAATTTCTATTTTTAAAACTTTTTTCGTATTTATCAATATTTCCTTCAAATAGTAAATTATCTTTCTTTTTATCATCAAATTTAGAATTCTTTTGAACACGATTTTTAAAGTCTTCATACATATTTTGAGAAGTTAAAAATTCATACGGTGTTCTATTATTTTTTAAACTATTACATTGTGTACAAGAAACCGTTTTATTTAAGAATGTATCATTGGCAGTTTTACTTCTTGGTAATATATGTTCAATTTCACAATTAGAAACTGTAATATCTTTATTGCAATATGCACATTTATGATTAGTTTCATTTAATAATAAATATTTATCTATATTTATATCTGACGCTTCATATCCTGCTTCTTCTAGTTTCTTTTTTGCTGTTTCTCTTTTCCTATTGTTATCTAATGTTTTATTTTCATATTCTTTTTGCTTATCTATAGATAATAATTCTCTCGTATTTTCAATACAAATATATCCTGGATAGCCATATTTTGAAAATAATTTATTTATTATACTAATTGCTTTTCTTAAGCTTTTCTTTGTAGCAGGAGAAGCTATTATATCTTCAATTCCTTTTGAATTAATATATTTTAAATTTCCTTTTTCAATATTTTCACCTATATAACTATTTATTAATTTCTCTTCTCTAGTAGGATTTATTTCATCAGAAAAGTTTCTTTCAATATATGAAGAATTTTGATTATGTTCTTCCATCAACTCTAAATATTTTCTTAATGCCTTTTCTGAAAAACTATGATAGCGATTTTCCAAACTACAACTAGATAACAGTTCAATTAATCTATCACTATAGAATTCTTCTAAATTGTCTTTCAAAATTTCATATCTTGTTTGTTTATCTGGAGATACTTGAATCAAATAAATTGCTTTGTTGTAAGCGTCCATATTGCAAAGTAATTCTTCTATCAATTTCGTATCTTCTAATCTATTTTTCAGTCTTCTAATTTGTTCAAATTTAGCAAGTTCTGGATTGCCATTTTTATCTTTTTTATAACCATATATTTGAGAAAAATCCACCAAAAATAGTTTTTTAAATAATTTAGGATAACTTACAGAACTACTATTTAATACATTATCTTTTAATGTTGTGATAGCTGTATTTTTTAATTTATATGTTTCTTTATCTACTTTTTCAAAATACATTCTATTAGTTTCATCTAAATCTTGTATGTTTATCTTTAAGTTTGTCATATCATTGAAAAAATTAAAACTTTCAGCATAAAAATTCCAAGCTGATGCTTTTTTCTCATTAGCATAAATATTACAATTACCAATTAAATTTTCAAATAGATATTTATTATAATTCTTATCTTTATTGTATCTTTCTATATCTTCTAAATTTCTATATCTACCATATTTGTTTAATTGATTTTCTCTTGGGCCACCAGGTCCTTCCCAAAATTTCCTCTTAGAATTTATTATCTCTATAATACCATTTATAAATTCTTCGTCTATCTCTTTATAATATTTCTTTTGTTCATATAACATTGTTTTTAATTCTTTTACATAATCAGAATGTTGAATTAAATATTCATCGCCACGATATTTGGTATTATCCTCAAATATTTTTTCTTGAATTTGACAAGCAAGTAATCCTTGTTTTCTTAGTTCATCTACAATCTCACTTTTTCTTTCATCTTCATCTTTAAATGGAATATATCCTCTATGCCTTGCAAAATACATTATTATATTAACAATATCTTGCATAGTTATTTTTTCTTTTACTCCCAACAATCTTTTTTCTAATAACTGGCTATCATAGGTATTATTTTCTGATATACCTTTTGAATTAAATAATATATTTATTCTCTCTATTCGATGTAATTTTCTCTTTTTTCTTCTTCTAACACTTCTATAGCCTCTTCTATCTTCAGCTTTTTCGGCTTCTGAAAACAAATATACTCCTTTATCTAATATTCTATTTTCTTTCAAATTAAAAACAGACCATCCAACTGATGCAATTCCTAAATCTATTCCAAAAGATAAGTCATAATTTTTTTCCATATTTTTTCTCCTTTACAATAAAGCATTATTCCTACAAATTTATTCTTTCTAGTTTATCTTCCAATATCCCGATTTTCTTGAACCAATTCTTTCAACTAAATTCGTTTCCTTTAAAATCATTATATTTCTTTCTATAGTTCTCTTCGTTATATTAAGTTCTTCTGACATTTCTTTTTGCGTAATATTTTTATTTTTTGCTATTAATCTTAAAATCTCTTTTTGTATTTCATTTAAACCGACATTTATACCGACATTATTATCTTTGACGATTAAAGGTACATTTGTCTTAAAAATATCGTCTTCTTTAAATTCAGGTATTCCACCAGAATATATTTTAGTGTATTTTACCATATTTCTAACACCAGAACCTAATTCATCAGCAAGTCCAATTTCTTTAAATATTTTTGCTATTTTAGGATTTTTTGGATATGGCTCATAAAAGTCAACATTTATTTTTCCTATCATTTTTGCTCTATTCGCATTTTCGGTTCTAAGATTTTCTTTTTCAATAATTAACTTTGCAGGATATGGATTAGAAAACTCTCGATGTATTAAGTTATTAACACACAATTCTCTTGCAATTTTATTTCTTACATCAATTCTTTGATTATTCTCAATAAAGAATTTATCATCTAAATGCTTTTCAACAAAAGCCATCATTCTATCAAAACTTTCTATTAAATTAGTTCTTATATCATCTCTATCATCGTATCTATCTAAATCTTTCACTCTATAAATAGCATCTGTCTTATGATGTGGTAATACAGATAAAATTGTTGTATCTTTGCCAAATAATAGTATTGCTGCTAAAGTTAAACCTTCTTTTCCAGTTACAAAATCTTTTGAATATAAATTAGCACTTCTTAATAACATATCCAGCTCTGCACACCAAATTTGCGAAATAACCCTTATATTTGATTATTTTCTTTCTAAATCTATATATAATTTTTTCTGTGCTTTCTATTTCAGTTTTTTTATATCTTCTCCCATGATTTCTAAGTAATCTTTTTCTGCTTGAGTTAAATGAGATTTCATATATTTATCATATTCTTCATGTGCTTTTTTCAATGCTTTTTCATGAGATATTTTCCCTACACCTTCCAATATTTCTTTATGTGTCATAGTTAAAAATCCATCTAATTCTTTTATCCAATCTTTCATTGTCATCGGATGCATATTCAGTGCATTAATTTCTGCGACATCTAAGTACGCTGACACCATTCTATTCAACATGTCCATCTCTTTTTCTGATAAATAATTCTTAGCTATTTCTGTTTCAAATTTTGTAGGCATATTTCCTTTAAAATTAGTTAATCCTATATTCTCTTTTTCACTATCTACTCTATTAAAAATTACTTCTGCTGCAGTATTTCCATGTACTGCATAGTGCATCTTGTTTTGAACTGTTTTAAAAAATTCTTTTGTTTTTTCATCTTTTGCATCATAATCAATACTTGTAGCATAAATATCTAAAATTTTCCTCCAAAATACTTTTTCTGATGAACGAATATCTCTAATTTTTTCTAATACTTCCTCAAAATATACTCCTCCACCATTATTTTTGAATCTATCTACATTCAAATTATATCCTTTTATTAAATACTCCTTTATCAATTTATTTGCCCATATTCTAAATTGAGTACCACGAATTGACTTCACACGATATCCAACTGATATAATTAAATCTAAATTGTAAAATTTTGTTTTGTAATTTTTACCATCTGAAGCAGTTGTCAAGTTTTCCTTGACAACTGAATTTTCATTCAGTTCGTTTTCTGCAAAAATATTTTTTATATGTAAACTTATATTTTGCTTTGTTGTATCAAATAATTCTGCCATAGTATTTTGTGTAAGCCAAACATTTTCGTCTTCAAGTCTTACTTCTATTTTAACTTGCCCATCATCGGAAGTATATATTAATATTTTATTGTTATCTTGATTCATAATTTCATTGTCCATAAAACTCCTCCTCTCTATTTAAAAATTCTACTTATATATTAAATATCATTTTTTATTTTTTGTTCTACTATCTCATTTACATTATCACCTTTTTTAAACTTTATCGGAAAACCTTTAACCTTTAGTATTTTTGATTCAATATTCACTTCTATATTCGGATATTCATTATTATAGATAAATATAGATTTTTCACTTCCTCTTACCTGCTTAATTATACTACTTATATCTTTTTCCATCATATCTTGACAATATTGTCCTAATATAGGTGCTATCTCTGCAAGAAGTTCTGTTTTTATAGGTCTAGTTTCATCAATTTTTTGTGTATTAGAAGAATAATTTAAACATCTTAAAATTATGTCATAATTTTCTTCAATAGTTTCATCGTTTTTATTATCTAAAAATTCTATTTCTTCTATTGCAGAACTTGGCTTTCCATCAAATATATAATCTTTTGTATGCATATAGTAAGATTCCAAAGCTCCTTTTCTTAAAATAAAGCATCCACATTGTTCTAAAATTTCAAATAAAACCATTAGTCTTTTCTTTATATTTACCCAATCTTTACCATTTTCCCATTGTAATATTTTCGCATCATCATTATAAAATAACATCGCTGTCAAAGATCTTCTTAGTTTTTTTTCATTATCAGTTTGTTCGTTATCTTTCCAATAAGGATGATTTTCATATATATTTTTTAAGCTTTCTTCATTTTTTCTACATAATTGATATAAATCACTCTTTAAATCTCTTACAAATTGTTGTAAATCTCTATGTCCTTTTTCTATTGCACATTGCTTTGCTATATCACTATTTACAAATAAATTAATAACTTCATTATCATCTACAAAAGAATCCAAATCTGTTAATATTATTGGTTTCTTTCCTATCAGCTCCATAAATTTAACTGTTACAGGGAATTGTCCTTTTCCTTCTACTGGTACAATTTGAGTTCCTGCTACTCCTAGATTTAATTCGTATTTATTGTCAAAATAATTACATAATATCAAATCACTACTTCCTTCAACCAATAATGGTCTTTTTGAAAAAAAAGCTGATTTATAGGATTGACTCATTCTAATAATTAATTCTTTTAACTTTTTATTTTTTAAAACATCATCTGATGGTTCTATTTGCTTTGGTGCACTTCCATCATCTAAAAAGAAAACAAAATTAGGTAAATCATTAACTTTATTAATAGCAATCATTTCAGTAGAATGTGTCGACATTACAATTAACTTTTTTCCTTGTTCATTATAATCTCCAGTAACTTTTTTTATTTCATTTAGCACAAATCTTTGTAATTGTGGATGTAAAGATACTTCTGGCTCATCTATTAGTAATACTTTTATTTCGTCATCATATAAAGCAGCTAATATAGAAACAAGATTTAATAAACCACTAGCTTCTAATGTAATTGAATATTCTTCATTAGAATCTTTCTTACTAAAGAAAACTTTTAACTGTCCACTATCCCATCTGATAAACATCTTTCTATTAAATAATACTGATAATCTTTCTGAAACTTTTATAAATACATCTTTTCTATCAGCCATAACAAAGAAATCACCTTTAGCAATTTCTATTTGATGTTTAGCTCTTTCAGTTTCTTTATCTCCAAGATTATAATCACTATTTTCATAATTATATTGATTTGTCTTAGATCTATATTGTTCCAAATCTCCAATACGATTTGAAGATAAATATCTTATTTGAGAAATATCTATATCATCAAAACTGCATTTTTTTAACTTTTTTAATACTCTCGTTTTCCCTGACCCATTTGGTCCTATAAGAATTGTTAATCCAGAATAAAAGGTTAATTTAATTATTTTTTTATTTATTTCAATTTCTTTTTCAATTGGATAAGTCATTACTATTTCCTCCTAGTACATTTTTTTGATACTTATACTTTATATTTTATTTTCAAATAATAACTCTCTGGAAATTGCTTCATCAATTCCTTTATTTTGATATTCTTTTATTATAAATATATTATCAATTCTAAAAGTATTATCTTCTAAAATCTTTCCATCAAAAAATCCTATTTTTTCTCCTTTTACTGTAATTATTTTTATATTTTTTGCATTTCCTTTTATATATCTTTCAAATAATTTTGTCTGTATTTCTTCGCTCATCTCAGTTTTATTTTCTTCTACATATTTATTATAATCTTCTTTTTTAATATTATATATAAAGTCTATTTCTTCCTTATTTTCTCTTTTTAGTGGTCTAAAATCGAGATTTGATATACAATCTGATAATCTTATTCTTCGTTCTGTATCTCTATTAGTTCTATCCATTATCTCTTTATCCTTTTTTTGTCGTGCAAGACTCGACATTTCCTCAGAAAACACACACCCACAGTATTTTTGCATATACAAACCTAATTCTCTTGCTTTATTTTGACCTTCTCTAAATCCCACTCTAAAATCCCTATATAAAAAATTTAATCCGTATTTTTTAGCAATTTCTTCACCTTGTTCTTTTAAAATCTCATGTTTTTGGTAAGGGCTTACCAAAAGAGTTGTAGAAATTGTGTCAAAGCCATGTTCTTTTGCAAACTTTGCAGTTTGCTCTAATCTTACCCTATAACAATAATTTTGACATCTATTTTTAAGATCACCTATTACATTTTTGCAAAATTCATCTAGTCCATATTCCTCTTCAAAAATAGCTTCAACGTTTATATTTTTAGTATATTCTTTTAATGTGTCTCTTCTTGTCTTGTACTCTATATATGGGTGTATATTTGGGTTATACCAATATACTGTTGGCTCTATACCTTCTTTTCTTAGCGAATCTATGCAATATACACTACAAGGTGCACAACAAGTATGCATTAACAATTTCATTTTACTTTCTCCTTTTTTCTAAAAATATTTTTTATTCTTTTTATAATAGAAAAATCTAATATTTCTTTATTCAAACTTATACATGCAATTGGAATAAGAACTACAAAATAGGGAATTACATATCTTGATTTTGCTTCCCATAATACATGGAAGAAAAATCCTCCTAAAAATATCGTTATCATTAAAATTGCTTCATTAGATAATTCTTTTTTATACTTTAATAAATTTATTAAACTTAATGTAAATACTAAAAGTACTATTCCCTTCATATATATCTTTATTTGTTCTGATCCTTTTTCTACAAAATAATTACTATAAAATTCATTTTCGTTTATTGCGCTATCATATAATTCTTTAGGCATACCATCTAAATGAACTGGTAAATTATAAAATATACATTGGAATGCATTATCTGTCCACATGGAAACAATCTTATTTTTATAAAATCTAAAACCTTCTAAAGGATGCGTAGCTAAATATTGTACTCTCTCTTTTAGTATTGGCGAATAATAATTTTTTGCATTTTTCACATCTGTTTGTGCTACTTGCATTGCTTCTTGGCTATACCACCCAGCACCTCTTTCTCCATCATAAAGAGCCATATATAAATAACTACTTGTAGGTATTGTTGCTTGTTTGTCTAAATCTAATTTTTCTGTTACATATGCTCCAACCAATTTATATGGAATAAGTATTATGGCTATAAATATTACAATAGACATTATTTGCTTAAAAATATTTTCCTTTTTTAAGTTTAAAACAAGATATATTACCATAGCTATAACAAATATAATGTAATTCATTCTAAACATCATTGCAATGGATGCTAAAATTGCAGAAATTATTCCAAATATTTTTTTATTCTTTTTCGTATATTCCATTATAAAATATACAGAAAACAAAACAAATGTTAATCCAATAATGTCGCCATATATAAAATTACATAATAATATCATTGGTATAAAAGTTAATGTTAAAATAAAAAATAATGCTTTGTTGACACTATATTTTTCCGATAATTTCTTTAATATTAGGTATAGTGCAAATATAGAAAATACATTTGCTAAAATATTAGCCAAATATAACCATACATAATCTGTGCTATTTATCACTTTCATTATTAAAATATATATAACTAACAAACTTTGTTGTTGTGGACATTTAGCTAAATATTCTGACTTATATAATTTTTCATTATTTCCTTCTATATAACTTTTGGCCATATTATATATTATTTGTTGATCACCAGATGGTCTTCCAATTGTTGTATTTGACCATCTAATTTGAACAATTACATATGCCAAAATTAAAATAACTATTACTATAATTTTTGCAACTTTATTCATTTTGATTTTATTTACGTACTGTGAAATTATATATATTGCAATAGCAATAGAAATACTGATTAACAGGTTAGTAATTTTTACATACTCAATTTCAACTGCACTAAGTTTATCTGTATTTGCATTATATATAAAGTTTAAAATTAAAACAGCTATAAATGTAATAGTTGCAAATACTAATATGATATTTTTTATAAGCGCTTGTATTTTTCCATTTTTTCCATTTTTTTCCATTTGGTGTTTTTCTCCTCATTTGCATATTCTTACTTTGAAATATATATATCAAAAAAGTTTATTGTACCTATTTTTTCTAAATTATTTTTCACGTATTCAATTACTTCTTTAGGTGTTTGCCAATTTAATGGTATTTTTTCATTTTTTATTAAGATAATTGTATTTTCCATTTCTTTTATTTTATCTATTTTTCCTTCTTCACCTTTTGCCCCAAGGTTTCCTTTTAAAAACATATCAAAATCTTTATTGTATTTGTCTAATGGTATCATGTACACTGCTGCTTCTGAATCTAAAATATATACATTTCTTTCTTCGTCTTCTATATATTTATCTACTTCTAAAATTCTTTCTTGCAATGTATTTGATATTGGAATATTGCTAAAATGCTTTAATACTGATTTTTCTGTTTGTGTATATATAAATATGTCATTAATTCCACTTAGTACAAGCATTCCTACTAAAGATATTGTTATTATATTCATAAAATGTTCGATAAAAATAGAAATTTTTATATTTTTTGTCTCTTGAATTGATTTAAACAAATAATATAAAATTACTAAAAGTATTGGTAATACTGCTATCTTAAAGTGAATTTTATCTGCTATTGGATAAACAACTGTAAATTGTGCTAAAGCAAACACAAATAATATTAAACTATTATCTTTTTCTTTTATTTTCTTATTTTTTATATTTACTATAATTGCAATAAGTAATATTAATAATGTAATTGGTGCTACTGCTCCTAAGAAAGCATCTAAATCTTTTCCTTGTAGTAATTTTATATATGGTACATTATTAGCAAATGTACCAATTCCTAAAACGCAATAATCTATAAAGTCCATTAAGGAATTTGTACACAGCAAATATATAATAAAAATTATTCCAGGAATTGTAATTCCAACTGTTCTACATATTATAGCTTTTAATACGTCTTTGTTTCTTTCTTTTAATATTAAATATAATGCTGTTACTACACATATTATTATTCCTGTACTTTGTTTAAATAATATTGTAGTTCCTGCCAATATTCCTATTAGCAAATTATATTTTCTGCTATAACTTTTATATTTAACTTCTAAGAAAATAAGAAACAAAGTTATAAATAATACTACATAATTATAATCTAAATAAAACTTGTCTTCTATAAATAAGAATAATAAAACTACCGATAAAATTGACCATTTTGTATTTAGCTTTAGCTCTTTAAGAATTTTATATGATATAAAAATTATTCCAGCTCCTAATACTGCAGATACTATTCTCATAACAAATAATTCTTGTCCAAATAATTTAAAAATCCCACCGAAGTATAAATGGTAATAAAGGTGTTTGTAACATATTAAAGTCTTTATATGGAATTAAACCATTTGCAATATTTCTTGCAAAGTTAAAATTCCATATTTCGTCTAAATTAGCTAGATTTCTTGGTAAAACTGTAGCTAAAAATAATAATATTGCTATACCAAAAACATCAATATTTATTAGTTTTTCTTTCGTTTCCTCTTTCACTTTATCTCCAATCTAAAATTTCATTTTTCTACTATTGCATTATAAATTTTTATTTTTCAGCTTGCTTTAAGTTCAAATGCTCAAAAGCAGAAGGAAGCGCAACTCTTCCTCTTGGTGTACGAGCTATAAAACCTATTTGCATTAAAAATGGTTCGTATACATCTTCTATTGTTTCAATTTCTTCTCCTGTTGTTGCTGCTAAAGTTTCTATTCCAACGGGCCCCCCTGCATATTTTTGAATTATTGTAAGTAATATATTTCTATCTGTTTGGTCAAGCCCTAAATCATCTATTTCTAATTTATTTAAAGCTATTTTTGCCATATTTAAATCTATTGTTCCATCACCTAAAACAGCTGCATAGTCTCTTACTCTTTTTAAAATTCTATTTGCAATTCTTGGCGTTCCTCTAGATCTTTTTGCAATTTCAATACTTGCTTTTTCATCTATTTCAACGCTTAAAATTCCTGCAGATCTTTTTACAATCTTTTGTAAATCTTCTGGCTCATATAATTCTAATCTTTCTACAATTCCAAACCTATCACGTAAAGGAGTAGTTAAAGAACCTGCTTTAGTTGTTGCTCCTATTAAAGTAAATTTTGGTAAATCTAATCTTATAGACCTAGCACTTGGTCCCTTACCTATAATTATATCTAGAGTATAATCTTCTAACGCTGGATATAAAATTTCTTCCACACTTTTATTTAACCTATGGATCTCATCTATAAATAATACATCAAACTCAGATAAGTTTGTAAGTAATGCTGCTAAATCTCCAGGCTTTTCTATTGCTGGACCAGATGTAATTTTTATATTGGAATTCATTTCATTAGAAATTATATTAGATAATGTTGTTTTACCAAGCCCTGGCGGCCCATATAAAAGCACATGGTCTAGCGGCTCGCCTCTTTTTTTGGCTGCCTCTATATATACCTTCATATTTTCTTTAACTTTTGTTTGACCTATGTATTCTGCAAGAGTTTTAGGTCTTAATGAATTTTCTAATCTATTTTCTTCCTCATTTATTAATTCTGGATTTATTAAATTCTCCTCTTCCATATTCGTCTCCTATATTAGTTTTACTCTTTAAAAATATATCATTTATATTAAAAAAGTACAAGTTTTTTAATGGATTTACCAAAAACTTGTACGCTTTTTATATAATTACTTTTAGTATACCAATATTACTACACTAAATTGTAACACTTATTATTAATCTAGCTATTAAAACGCTAAAGGCTTATTTCCTTTTTCTATTAATCTTTTATATGTTTTTACAAATATTTGTTGGAAGCCATATTTATATACAGTATGTGCAACCCAAAAGCTTTTTCTTGGAACATTTTTTAATTTAAAAAATGGATTTTTTCTCCATTCAAAGAAATTTATATCTAAGTAATTCATTGTTTCTCTAATATTTTCTTTTAAATCATTTTTTTGGTCGAATGCTATTTCTATTAATGACCTCATTCCTATTTTTGTAAATGCTATATATGTTAACACATTTTTCATTTTTTCGTATTTTCCAACTTCTTTAAATCTCTTTTTTACATCTATTAAGCCATTTCTTAAGTCTTTTATTTGAATTATATTTTTTAAGTTGTTTGCTGAATTATCCTCATATTTATAAAATAGCTCTTCATTTATAAAAGAAATTGTATTTACATTACTATAACAACTTAATATAAATATTTCATCTTGGCATTCATCATAATTTTGAAATTTTAGGTCTTTTATTATTTCTTTCTTTATTAATTTATTACCTGCATCTAAATTTAAATATGCAAAAGAATTATTCTTTCCATTTAATTCTTCTACTTCTTTAAATTTATTATTTAAACCTTTATTTATTGTTTGATTTGTATTTAAGTCTATAATATTATAACCACAAATTGCAATGTCCGTTTCATTTTTTTCTTCTGCATTATACATTTTTTCTAATGCTGTTTTTTCTAGATTCATATTTCCATTCATTATTAAAATGTATTTTCCACTAGCTTCTTCTAGAGCTTTATTTTTAGCAGTTACATCTTGTGCCTTTGTTTTGTATATAATTTTTATATTATTATATTTTTTTTGAGTTTCTTTTACAAATTCATCTATTTCCGAATTTTCTTCTTTATAAATACAAATTATCTGTACATTTTGTAAAGTTTGATTTATTAAACTATTTAAGCTCTCTTTTACTTTTTTATGTCTGCTTTTAAATATTGTAATAACTGAAACATCATACATTGCCATTCCCCCAATTTTCATATTATTTTTTATCTACATTAATTGTTCTTTCTATTATATATTGTGGTCTTCTTTTTGTTTCATCATAAATTCTTCCTATATATTCACCTATCATCCATAGAGATATAAGTATCATTCCACTTAGAAATGTCATTGTAACCATTAAAGATGTCCAACCTGCAGTTAAATTATTCCAATTAAATATATATGATAAAATTGCATATATTAAAATGATTACAGATATTGCTATAGAAATAATTCCCATTGTTCCTACAACTTTAAGTGGTTTTGTAGAAAAACTGAAAATACCATCTTGTGCTAATTTTAACATTTTCTTTAATGGATATTTGGTTTTTCCTGCAAATCTTTCTTTTCTTTCGTATTCAAAAGGTGTTTGTTTAAATCCAACCCAACTAAATAGACCTCTTAAAAATTTATTATGTTCTGGTAATGCATTTATAACATCTACCACTTTTCTGTCTACTAATCTAAAATCTCCTGTATCTTTTGGTATATCTACATCTGACAAAGCATTTAAAGTTTTATAAAACATAGACGCAGTAAGTAGTTTAAACTTAGATTCACCATCTCTAGATTTTCGTTTTCCATATATTACTTCGTTTCCTTCTTCCCAAAGTTTTAGCATTTCTGGAATAAGCTCTGGTGGGTCTTGTAAGTCTGCATCTATTATTACTATTGCATCACCAGTTACATATTGTAAACCTGCTGTTACAGCACATTGATGTCCAAAATTTCTAGAAAATGAAATTATTTTTACATTTTCATCCTTTTTTGCAATTTCTTCTAAAATGCTTAATGTTTTATCTTTACTCCCATCATTTATAAATATTAATTCGTAATTATAGTTTTCTATTTTATCTAATATATTTTTTAATCTATTATAACATTCTCTTGCTACTTCCTCTTCATAATACATTGGAACTACAATTGATATTTTTTTCATTTTTATATCCCTCTACTTTCTTTTTAATAGCTCACCTAATGGCCTTTTTTCGTTTAAATGCCTAATTGTTTCTGCAAATAATGGAGCTATAGAAACAACTTTAATTTTTTCTATTTTTTTAGATTCTGTTAATGGTATAGTGTTTGTAATTACAAGTTCTTCTATAGGAGAATTTTGTATTCTTTCTATAGCTGGACCAGAAAGAACTCCGTGTGTGCAACCTGCATAAATAGCTTTTGCTCCAAACTCTTTTAGTACTCTTACTGTTTCCATCATAGAACCAGCTGTGTCAATTTCGTCATCAAATATAATTGCGTTTTTATCTTTTACATCACCAATAATTGTTGTACCTATAGCTTTATCATTATTTCCATCTCTTCTTTTATCTAGCATTGCTATAGGACAATTAAAAAATTCTGAATACTTATATGCTTTTTTAGAACTACCTGCATCTGTCGCAACAATAACCATATTCTCTAATTTCTTATTCAAAAAATAGTCTTCTAAAAGTCTTTCGGCTGAAAGCCTATCACAATTTATATTGTTAAAATATGCTTGTATTGCTGGGTTATGTAAGTCGCAAGTAATAACTCTAGTTGCACCTGCAGCTTCTAATAACTCTGCTATTAACTTTGCTGTTATTGGTACTCTTGGTTGATCTTTTTTATCTGAACGTGAATATATATAATATGGTAAAACAACATTTATTTTACCTGCTGAAGCTCTTTTTACTGCATCTATCGTTATTAATAATTCCATTATTCTTTCGTTTACTGGAGGTACATTACTTTGTACTAAGTAAACATCTTTTTCTCTTACTGTTTCTAAAATTTGTACAAAATTATTATCATTTTTAAACTTCATCGCATTTATTTTTCCCATTGGAAGTTTTAGATAATCACAAATTTCTTTAGTAAATTCTTCTGCATATTTACTACAAGCAAAAATTTTAATATTTTCCATATTTTTCACCTACTATTATTAATTTGCTTATATCTTACCATTATATAGCAACTTTTACAAGAAAAAAATAAATTAAGCTAATATTTTATAATAAATAATAGCTTAATTTTATTCTTACCTATTTTGTAAAATTGCATCTAATATTTCTTTTTGCTCTAACTTATTCTCTTTATTAGAGGTTATCGCTAATATAGCACTATTTTCTATTTTATATGGCTCTATTATTTGGTATGGATCCATATCTTCGAATGGATATTCTACAATTTCACCTGTTAAATAATCTCTTTGATATGTTTTTCCAGACATATCTATTATATACAATTTGTTTGAGTCTATCATTTCTTTTAATTGTTTTTCTTGTTCTGTTTGTATATCTTTCTTATTGCTTTCTAAATATCCATTTTTATTTATGCTAAAATTGTTAATATTATTTTCTTGTAATAAGACCATAAAGTCTTCTCTAGAATTTTTCTCTATCCAAATGCCATTATGTCTTGGTGCTTGTTCTAATAAAGTGTAAACTTCCTCTTCTGTTGGAATATCATTTTTTACTATTCCAGCTAAAGCTACTACATACTGCACTTCTGGTTTTATTTGTAATATTTTTCTTCCATCATGTTCTTCTTCTATCTTATAAATATTGGAGTTTCCTACCGAAGATATACTGTTTTGAAATTCTTTTATATCTTTTAGCTCATCTTCTGATACTTGTTCTATTATATTCTTTATTTCGTTTTTTTCTAAATTCGAAATATCTTCTATATTATTATTTTCAATATTATTTATTATATTTTTCTCATCTTTACTATTTATAAAAACAAAAAGTAATATAATAATTATTAAAATTACTGCAATAATTATATAATATTTTTTTTGCATTTTTTTCTCCTTATAAACAATTCTTTCTAGTCTTTTTTCTTCCTTACAAAAATTATTGATATCACTATTGTGGCTACAACTATTATAATTATAAAACTAATTAATATATTGCCTTTTTGGTCTTTTGGCTTATTGGATTCATTTTCTACATTAATTGTATACATATTTATATTGCCATTTTCTGCTGTTACTTTTACATTAATTTTTCTATCGTTACTAGAAATGTTTATATTACCTATACCCTCTACTTTTGCTTTATCGTTGTCAGTTTCTGCAATAACATTAAAATTATTTATACTATCATCTTTTACATAAATTGTGTACGAGTCGTTTTGCTTATTAAATTCTGGTGTTAATTCATATCCTTCAACTTTAAGCATTTTTAAATAATTGTTACTTGATTTCCCTACATAATCTTGTGCAGTTGTAAGATTATTTTTATTTTTTTCGAATTCTTCTGCTTTTTCTTTCGCTTCTTGTTCTGTAAAATCTGTATATCCAGAACTTTCTGGGGGAACTGGAATGTCTACAAGCCTTCCTGTTTCAGCCAATGATACATTAAAAAGTCCTATAATAAGTACCATTGCCACACTAAGTATACATATTCTGCTTTTCATTGTTTTTTCTCCTTACACTATATTTTATAAAAATTAAAGAAATGGTAAATCAATTTTCATATTAATTTACCATTCTCCTTTCTAAATTACTGTTAAATATTTTGAAACAATAAATCCTTTTGTCCCATCATCTAAAATAACTAAGTCCCAACAAAATCCATCGGCATAATATGTGTCTTTTAGTATTCTGACACCTGTTGTTCCATTTCTTACTTGTTTTATACTTTCATAACTTTGCCCTGGGCCAATTCTAATATTTACACTAGAAGATGTCGTTATCTTAATTTTCTCATTACAATTTGAAACGTCATTTATAAATTGTAAATAACTTCCTGAAGCATATCCCACATTACCAGATGGAGTTATTACTTTTTGCCATCCATTAGATAATCTTTCTATTGATAGTAAAATAGTTCCATTAGTTACTCTTTCTATTTCACTATATTTAGTTCCTGGTCCTGTTCTTATTTTTAATGTTGTACTTACATCAAAGACTTTAACACTCATAGGTCCTTTGTCAGATATTGTTGGACCTTCTGGATCTGTTGAACTTCCTTCTCCTGTTGGTTTAGGAGCTGGTACTTGAGGCATATTTTCATATACTGGTATAATAAATTTAATTTTATTATCTAATGTTCCTGTATCTACATATGCTCCTCTAAATATACGCGCTTCACTATATGCTGCAGATAAGTTTTGCATATATTGATGTGTATAGAAGCCACCTGGACTATTTGGATTTACATCAAACTTATTTAAATATAGTGTATTTTGTTTTGCATCTAGATATCCTTCTTTTACAAATTTTATTCCGCCTTCTATACCTTTTTGCATGCTATCCCATCCCATAGCTTTAGCTTTAGCTAAGGCTGTTGCAACATCATTTCCAACTACTGCACCTATATTAAATGGATTAAAATATAATTTTCCATCTCCACCATCCATATAAATTGTAGCAGAACCATCTTTGCCTTGTTCTTGGAATAATCTTGCGATTATATAGTAAGGGTTTACATTTTGTCTTTCACATGAAACTCTAACATCTTCTGCAAAGTTATTTAAAAAAGTTCCATTTACTTGGTATTGTATAGATGCCAATGTTGCACCACTGTTTGCATAATCTGCTAAATCTACAAATTGGAAAGCATCTACTTCATTTAAAAAGTTTCTTGGGTCCATAAAATATGCAATTCCATTATATGAAGCTGATGCCCAAGTTCCACTAACATATGGGTTTGGCGCAATCCAATCCCCTTTATATGTTGGAGTATATACTAAATTTGCTTTTCTATTATCATATTCGTATTCTCCCTGAACTGCGGTGTAAAAGTCTAGACCTGTATATAACACTTCAAATTCCCAATTTGGATGTTTGCTTGTCAAATTATCTACTGCCTCTGCTACTCCAGGATATTTATTAGAATCTATATTAATTCCTATATTTGTAGTATAAAAGTAGAACATTTGTCTATCATTTGTTTGTAAAGATGTTAGTATTAGCTTAGAACCATTTTCAATTCTATTTTCTATAGTTATTGCTAAGTCTGGTCTTGTTAAAGGTGATATAATTAATCCGTTTATTTTACTATCTCTTATAGTCCATTTTTGGCTAAAATCTCCTCTATAATCATCTTGTACTATTTCTATTCCATTTTGAATTTTATTTTCTTTAACAGTTAAGCTTTTATTACTATGTGATGCTATTATTTTATAATAACCATCAACATATTCTACCTTAAATTTCTGAGCCCTAGAGTTTCCAAAATCCCATATATCCATTTTCGCATTGTTTTCTATACTACTTCCTGCTACTTCTATAGATTTATTTGCATTTGCTCCTACTAATATTTTGTAAAGATTATTTTTAACCGTTTGTTTTGTTTCTACAGTTTTAATAAAATAAAACATTTGATTATTGTTTTTTTCTAAATTCTTTAAAACGATTTTATCACCATTATTTATTTTTCCGTCTATAGTAAATGCTAAGTTTGGATTCACCATTGAAGCTATTATAAGACCATTTATGCCACTATCTTTTATTAACCATTTTTGCGTGTCTAACCCCGCATATGTTGATTGTACTATTTCTGCTTCTTCTTGTACTGTTCCATTTTTAGCAGTTAAACTTTTACCTGTGTGACTTGCTGTTATTTTATAGTATCCTTCTTCTACATATTCTATATTAAATTGTTGAGCCGCTACATGCCCATAGTCCCATATATCTACTTTTGCATTATCTTCCTTACTGCTTCCTGCTACTTCTATAGATTTTTCTTGGCTTGCCCCAATTAACAGTTGGTATTTTCCATTTGATACTGTTTTTTCTGAATTACTTTCATTTAAAAAGTAAATCATTTGGTTATTACTATTATTATTTTTTCCTAATACTATTTTAGAACCATTTTCTATATTTCCTGATACAGTTATTGCTAATTCTGGATTAGCTAGTGATGATATTACTAGTCCATTTATTCTACTATCTTTTATTATCCATTTTTGTGTATCTAATCCTTCATATGTTGACTGTACTATTTCTGTTCCTTCTTGTACTGTTCCATTTTTAATAGTTAAACTTTTTCCTGTATGTCTTGCTGTTATCTTATAATATCCATCTTCATATTGTACATTAAATTTTTGTGCTGGTACATTACCATAGTTCCATATATCTACTATAGAATTATCTTCTTTACTGCTTCCTGCTACTTCTATTACTTTGCTAGAATCTGCACCTATAGCCAATTTATATACACCGTTTTTTACAGTTCTTTCAGCTTCATTTTCGTTAAAGAAATAAAACATTTGGTTATTATTTTTTTCTGCTTTTCCTAAAACAATTTTTGCTCCATTTAAAACATTTCCTTTTACAGTTATTAATAAGTCTGGATTGGATAATGGTGAAATTATTAATCCATTTATTTTACTATCTCTTATAGTCCATTTTTGTGAATCTAGTCCTTTGTATGTTTCTTGAACTATTTGGCTTCCTTCTTTAATTATTCCATCTTTTACTGCTAGGCTTTTACCACTATGTCTTGCTGTTATTTTATAATATCCATTTTCATATTGTACATTAAATTTTTGTGCTGGTACATTACCATAGTTCCATATATCTATTACAGCATTATCTTCTTTACTACTTCCTGCTACTTCTATTACCTTATTTGAATCTAAACATGAAGCAAACCTATAAACTCCATTCTTTACTGTTTTTTCATTAATGTATTCTTGTACTATGTCGCTTTCTACTTCTTCTTGTGTTGTTGTATCTTCTGTAATTTCTTCACTCTCTATAGTTGTATCTTTTTCCTCTTCTGATTCTATAGTATTATCTACTGTTGTTTCATTTACATTATTTGCTTCTTGCATAATATTATTATTTAATATATTTTCTTCTAATAGGTTATTTTGATCTTCTATTATATTATTTGACTCTGCATATATATTTACACCTACTAAATTTAATATAGTAAACATTATTACTAAAATTAATATTATTCTCTTGTTTTTCATATTTACCTCTCCTAATTATATTATCCGAATATATATATTATTATTTAATAATCTTCTAATATTTTCATTGTTGCATTAATAAATTTTTGGTCTAATTTCATCTTTACTAGTTCTTCGTGACTATTTACTTCTGGTAATTCTAGTAATAATGATTTAGTATTAGGTATTGTTCTTGCCCATTGTATTAAATATCCATTGCCATAAGTGCCTATATGTTTATTTATTCCTATTTCGTTCCTATAATATTTTCCTAATTCATTATCTCCTATTGTTTCATTTAGCCAACCATGTACATCTAAAATAATATTTGTATCTCCTTTGTTTGATAAAATAAAATCTCTTAATGATTGTGCTTCGTATGCTTGTAATGGTTCTGTTCCATTATAATTTCTGTCTGAGCTTGTCTTCGCATATCCTATTGGAAAACATCTGTTAATATCTATTCCTTTATGTTCTGGTGCCCAGCTATATACTGTTGTACGTCCTGGTCCATTATTTGTCCAACCATCATACTGACCATCTGGATTTACAACTGGCAATATGTATATTGTCCATTCGTTGATTAATTTTGCACTCATATTATCTTTTAAATATTTAAAAAATTCATCTGCAATATAGGTTAACTCGGAACCATCTTTATTATAAGAGTCTTCAAATCCATGTACAGAAAATGTTGTAAATAAATGTTTTTTCCCATTTCCAATTTGATAATATTTTAAATAATTTCCTTTTTCACCTTTATACATTAAACCAGATTTACCATATAATCCTTCTTTTATATTTTTGTTTAGTGCATCAAAGAAATAAAACATTTGATTATTGTTATTTTGTGTTTTATCCAATATAATTTTTGATCCATTTTCTATTTTACCTTCTACTGTTATAGTAAGTTCTGGATTTAATAATGAAGATATTACTAAACCATTTATTTTACTATCTTTTATTATCCATTTTTGAGTATCTAAACCTTTATATGTTGATTGAACTATTTCTATTCCTTCTTCTAGTTTTCCATTTTTTACTGTTAAGCTTTTGTCTGTATGACTTGCTGTTATTTTGTAATACCCTTCTTTATATTCTACATTAAATTTTTGTGCTGGTACATTTCCATTATTCCATATATCTACTTTTGCATTGTCTTCTGTACTACTTCCTGCAACTTCTATTACTTTATTTGAATCTATTCCTACTGCTAAACTATATACTCCATTCTTTACAGTTCTTTCTTGTTCGTTTTTGTTAAAAAAGTATAACATTTGATTGCTATTGTTTTGGGTTTTGCTTAAGGTAATTTCGTCTCCATTTTCTATTTTTCCATTTACAGATATAGAAAGTTCTGGTTTTTCTAGTAGAGATATCACCAGTCCATTTATTTTGCTATCTCTTATTATCCATTTTTGAGAATCTAGACCTTTATAGTCTTCTTGTACTATTTTTGTTCCTTCTTCTAACATTCCATCTTTTGCGGTTAAACTTTTACCGCTATGTCTTGCTGTTATCTTATAATATCCATCTTTATATTCTACATTAAATTTTTGTGCTGGTACCTCTCCGTTATTCCATATATCTACCCTTGCACCATTTTCAGTACTACTTCCTGCAACTTCTATTACTTTGTTTGAATCTACTCCTACTGCTAAGCTATATACTCCATTCTTCGCTGTTCTTTCTTGTTCATTCTTATTTAAAAAGTATAACATTTGGTTGTTACTATTTTCAGTTTTACCTAGTATTATATTTGAACCATTCTCTATGTTTCCTTCCACTGTTATGGAAAGTGCTGGATTGGCTAATAAAGATATTACAAGCCCATTTACTTTACTATCTCTTATTATCCACTTTTGCGTATCTAATCCCTTATAGTCTTCTTGTACTATTTCCGTTCCTTCTTCTAATCTTCCATTTTTTGCAGTTAAACTTTTACCACTATGCCTTGCTGTTATCTTATAATATCCTTCTTTATATTCTACATTAAATTTTTGTGCTGGTACATTTCCATTATTCCATATATCTACTCTTGCACCATTTTCAGTACTACTTCCTGCAACTTCTATCACTTTGTTTGAATCTGCTCCTACTGCTAAACTATATACTCCATTGCTAGATAATTTAATCGTTTCTTGATTATTGCTAATATCTTTATCTTCTGCATTATCTTCATTTATTTGATTACTATTAGTGTTTAAAATTAATTCTCTTAGTTCATCTTCATTTTCTTTGGAATTGTTTTCACTACTTATGCTGTTTTCTATTCTATTCATGTTGCTAATAGCATATACATTTATATTGCTCATAATTCCAAATATAATACACAATATTATTAATCCAAATATATATATGTTTTTTTTCATAACAATCACCTCTTTTGTTAAATTAACGTCATTTTACTATAACATTTTTTGTGTGTCAATTTTAGTTTTGTTCGTTTTTACACGAAAAAAATAGAAATAACATAAATTTTACGCTATTTCTATTTTATGCAAAAAATTATATTATTTTTTAATTTTCGTTGGTTTCTTTTTCTCCATTATACTCATCCACCAAATATAATGGTCTATTTTTTGATTCGTTAAATATTCTTCCTAAATATTCACCAATTATTCCAAATAATAATATTTGTATTCCAGAAAAAAACAATATCAAAAGTATTATAGCTTGGTATGCATCTATTTTATGAGTAATTAATATCATTTTACATATTACATATATAAAATAAATTGCTAATGCTCCAAAAGTTGGTATTGCCAAATAAGTAGAAATTCTTAATGGCGATGTTGTAAAAGATGTTATTCCATCTATTGCTAAATCTATTAATTTTTTGTAATTCCATTTTGTTTTACCTGCAATTCTTGGATCTCTATCATATAGTACTTCTTTTTTCTTATATCCTATCCAACTAAACATACTTTTAGAACATCTTTGTGTTTCTCTCATCTTTTTTAAAGCATTTACACATCTTCTATCTAAAAGTCTAAAATCTCCTGTATCTTTTTGTATTTTGACATTTGTTAATGATTGTAATACTTTATAATACATTTTTGATGTAAACTTTTTAAGCCAAGTTTCGCCAGCTCTCGTTTTTCTTTTTGCATATACATCATCATATCCTTCTTCCCACCATTTAATAAGCTCTGGAATTAGCTCTGGAGGATCTTGTAAATCTGCATCCATAAATATTACTGCGTCACCTTTTGCATAGTCTAACCCTGCTATCATAGCAACTTCTTTTCCAAAATTTCTAGAAAGATTAACATATGAAATTCTATCTTCTTCTTCTTTATATTTTTTTATAAGTTCTAATGTTTTATCTTTACTTCCATCATTTACGAATAAAATTTCAACATTATAGCCATTAATAGAATCTATTAATTTATTTAATCTTTCTATTAAATATGGTAAAGATTCTTCTTCATTATATGCTGGAATTATTATTGTTATCGTTTTCACATTTTTCACAACCTTTTTTATTTAATAAATACAAATATATAAATTTTCACCTTCGAAAATAAGCTGTTCTTTACTATATCTATCCCAATCTTTTTGTGCAAATTTATCTTTTATATTTTGTGGTACATTAACATTTGCAAACTTTCTTCCAATAAAAGTTGTAATAACTTCCTTTACTGCCCAACTCGTTCCCATACTTCTTACGTTATAGCACCTTAATGCTGGTTCGCTTTCGTAATACATTGTATATTGTTTATCAAAAGCTATACCTATATTCTTTATTTTTTCTCCTGAAGTTGTTTCGTATTTTTCTATTTCTTGTATTATATCTTTTGCAATAAAGTGATCTAATCTATTGGTTACTAGGGTTGCAGATGAAGCTTCTATTAAAAATATAGAATTTAAAACAAAGTTAATAATTGTAATGCTTCCTAACGCTATTAGCAAATACTTATTTTTGTTTATTTCTACTACAGCTAGTAAAAATATTACTAATATTCCTATTATAGATCCAAAACACATAGCCATTCTTGGCTCTATATATTGTGCTTCAGTAGGAGTTGCTAAAATAGGAATTATTGGTACTATAATGCTTAATATTATTAGAGTAACATATTCTAATATCATAAAATAGTCTTTTTTTCTTAAAACTATTCCTATTATAAAAATTACAGTTAAAATTGCAAGTAATATTAAATATCCATATTTTGGACCTATTCCCACATTATATATTAATATTGTCTCACCAAATTTTAAAATTGTTGCCAAAATAGCTGTAATAGAAGGAACTTCAAATTTTCTAAATTCTACTCCTAATACTCTTTGCCAGCACTTAACTCCTACTAAATTTACTATCATTGCAATTCCATAAATAACTGCTATAAATATTGTATCTTTTATAATTAACTTTATATTTCCTCTATGTTTTATGGCTATAAGTACTAAAGCTAGTAACAAAAATATTGCACTTGTTGCTTGGTAAAATAGTCCAGAAACTGTAACTAATATTAAGCTAATTAAATATTTTAATTTTTTGTCTGTTGCTAGAATACATGCCCCTAAGATTGCAAACAATATTCCAAAAGGCATTGTTCCAACTTCTACGTATAATAATCCTTCTGCTGTACACATATTAAATACAACTAAAAAAGAGGCTAATCCAATTAAAATATTATATAATATTGACTTTTCTTTTTTTATCAATTTTATAACAAATTTATATAATATAAACCAAGATATTACCATTACTACAGTTAATATTACTGCCATAATTGAAAGTTCCTTATAAAAAGGTATTCCTAGCCACTTAAATATTAATAAAAATAATGCACTAAATATTCTATTAGATAATAAGAAATGCTTTGCATAATAGTCATAACCATATGCACTTACATAATAAGAATCGTTTGTATAATGTTCTTTTAAAAAATTTGAACATACTATGAATGCAAATATTAACATTCCTAAAAATATATAAATATTTATTTTATTTGTTTTCATATATTCTAAAAAATTAAATTTGCTCACAACTTTTACTGGTTTATCACTTTCTTCTACTTCTTTTTTATCTGTTTTGAAAGCAAAAAATTTACTAAAAATATAATTTAATATTATAACAATAATAGTTAATGATAATTTAACAGGTGTAAATGCCATACCAAAATGTCCATATAAAATCATTACTCCACCTTGTTCAATAGCCATTGTAACTAATCTTCCAGCAATAAATTTCCAAAATTCTTTAAAATTCTCTAAAAATCCTTTCGCTGTTGTATTAAAAACCCATTTTCTATTAGTAAAATATGCAAATAAAATAGATGTTACTATTCCAATTGCACTTGCAATTGAACCATCTATTTTAAATGCACCTACTAATGCAAATGATATTATTAAGTTTACTAAAGTTGTTAGTACACCAAATATAACATACATTATAACTTCTTTTGTTAAAAATTTTTTTATAATGTTTTGCATTTTTTCTTTCATAATATCTCCTTTTTTTACATCTCTTCTGCAAATCTTTTTTGTAATTTATGGAATATAAAATATCCAATGAAACATAATGCAACGCTTATTAAAAATACAAATCCTAAAGATGTAAGATCTGGCATTTGTTTATAGTAAAAAATATCTCTAAATCCATTTATTATATAAGTCATTGGATTAAACTTAATTATCCATTGAAAACTTTCTGGAATTTGTCCTGGTGCATATACTATAGGAGTTGCATAAAAGAATAGTTGTAAAGCAATTCCTATAAAATGTTGTAAATCTCTAAAGTATACAGTTATACTAGATACTATAAATCCAATTCCGATTAATAATAAATATTGTACTAATAAAATTACTGGATAGAATATTATATATTTGCTAATTCCAACACCATAACCTATAACAAAAGCAATAATAATTAATGTTGATATTACAAAGTTAATTGCTTCACTTGTTACAACAGATATTGGTAAAATCTCTCTTGGAAAATATACTTTCTTAACAATATTACCATTTTCTACTATTGTAAATGATGTTCTAGATACTGCCGTTGAAAAGAATGTCCATGGTATTAATCCACAACATATAAACACTGTATAATTTTCTATTGTTCCACCACGCATAAGAAGTGGGAAAACCAATGCATAAACCGCAATTTGTAGTAATGGGTTTAAAAATGACCACACTACTCCTAATATAGAATTCTTGTATTTTCCTCTTACATCTTTGCTTATACTTGTTTTTAATAATTCTCTATATTCATATAAGCCTCTAAAAAATCCCATTATTTTTCCTCCTATTTTGTTTCTTCTATATATTTTTCTATAACTGTATTTGTATCTCCATCCATTTTTATAACACCGTTATTAAGCCAAACTGCTCTATCACATAATTCCTTAGCAGACCCTAAACTATGTGTTACAAAAACCATTGTTTTTCCTTCTTTTTTTAGTGCTTTCATTTTATTAATACATTTTTCCTGAAAATGTTGGTCACCAACTGAAAGAATTTCATCCACTAATAGGATATCTGCATCTACATTTATTGCAACTGCAAAGGCTAGCCTCATATACATTCCAGATGAATATGTTCTAACAGGATTATCTATATAATCTCCTAATTCTGAAAATTCTATAATTTGTTCTAGTCTATTGTCTATTTCTTTTTTTGTTAAACCAAATATTGAAGCATTAAAATAAATATTTTCTCTTCCTGAAAAGTCTGCATGGAATCCAGCTCCAAGTTCAAGTAAAGATGTTAACTTTCCATTTGTAATTATCTTTCCTTTATTTGGATAAATTATCTTAGTCATAAGTTTTAGTAATGTTGACTTTCCACTGCCATTTACTCCTATAAGAGCTACTGCTTCACCCTTTTTTATATTTAAATTAATTCCTTTTAAGACTTCTCTTACTTCTTTTCTATTTCTTTTCCAGAAAAGCATTTTTTCTTTTAAGCTATTTGCTTTGTCTAAATACACATTAAATGTTTTATATACATCTTGTACTTCTATTGCATATTTTTCTCCGTTTTTCAATCTATTTACCTCCCTTTATCTTATGAATTCCTTTATATATAACATTTTTTGTACCTCTTGCAGCAGAGTATCCTACTTTTCCAACTTTTAAAAAAACTTTGTGATTTTTAAAAATCTCTCTCATTCTTCTTTTAAACGTTGGCCTATCATATATTGCATAAAATAATAATCTGATTAATTTGCTATGATGTTCTAAATCTACTACGCTGTTATAATCTAAGTAACTATTGTTTATAATTCCATTATGTTCAATGTTAATTAAGGCATTCATTTGTCTTTGGTTTCTATATCCTCTTTCTTTTAGCCATTCTTCTGTAATTGAAATAACTTCTTTTAATCTTACTGTATCTTCAAAACCTATAGAATTAAACATTAACATATCTATCATTTTTGAAGAATTTATATATGCCATAAATGGTAAAGAAATATAATAATCTTGGTAATATAATTTTTTATATTCTTCTCCAAATATTTCTAAAATATCTCTTATGAATTGCTTTGCAGCTTTTTGTATAATTCCTATTATATATTTTTCTTGGTATGTTTTATTATCTTTTTCTAATATTGGTTTTACATCTTCCGAAAAATCATATCCAATTGTTGAAGGTGCTAATTCTGAAATTATAGATTCGTATGCAAATCCTGTTACAGAAGGCTTAGCTTCAAAATAGGTTTTTAATTTATATCCTGCTGTCTCTGAATATTTCATAGCTTCTTCTTGATTTATATTTAAAAAGAATGTATCTATTGGTTTTTGACAAAGTACAGATAAATATAGCTCTGGTCTTCCACTATATCCCAAGTCAAATGTTGCTGATTTATCTTCATAAAATTTGCCAAAATATTTTTTCAATTTTTCAATTTTTATATTATTCTTTTCTTCATCAAATAAATTATCTATTATAATTTTTACTAGCTTATTAAATTTTTGTATTGTTTTTATGTTTTCTTCATATTTTATTCCTGCATCTTCTATAATCTTTTTTATTTCACTTTCTGGAATGTCTTTTAAGCTTTCTTTTGTATATTTTATAATATATTTAGGTGTATGATTTTCTATATTTATTACATCTGTTAATTTATATAAATCTATTTTATTAATAACTATTGCAGAAATTAATGCCTTTCTAGATACACGTAAATATTTTGCTTCTGGTACATTTTCATAATAGTCTTTTAATATGTTGTATACTTCCATAGGTAAGAAACCATCTCTTGCCATAAAAACTAAGTTTTTATAGTTCTTTCCGGATGTTTCTTTAAGTAGCCAATTTCCGACACCGAACATATACATTCCTACTGCATAATATCCTAATAAGAAAGGGTCTACATTAAAATCTGATTCATTATTAAATATTCTAAATGGATTATCAAAATATTTATTTGCAACTACAGCTATCATAGTTCTTATTCCTATAAAGTTCATACTTGTTTGGTTGTCTCTCCAAAAAGGCATACTAGTGTATAGCATTTGTGCCAAATTGTTTGTAGTATTTTTATCTAACATAATATCTGTTGTCTTTGGAAAATATATAGAATTTATTTTTTGCTTTTTAGCCATTTCATAGTCTGAAGCATAGTTATCTCCAATATGAATTATCTCTTCTGGTTTTATCTTTTCGTTTTCTATTACATAACTATATAAATTTCCAGTAGCTTTTGTTTTCATAACCTCACAAGATAAGTATATTTTATCTATATCATTAAAACCATTTTTATTTAATATTTTCTTTATAGTATCTAGTGACAAGTACATATCTGATGTACATATAACTCTTTTACCCAAATATTTTGCTAATTTATATATTGAATATGCTGTTTCTCTTCTTTTACAAAATTTTAATTCTAGCTCTATTTCTTTATTTTTTAAGAAGTTTAGTATTTCTTCTTTTATATCGTATTCTTCTTTTATTATTTCATATATTCTATCTATAGTCACTTCTTCTTTTTTATTTTCATGTGCCTCTGTTCTTGCTAAAATTTCACAGTCCACTCTTATTTTTGAAAAATCAATACCTAAATTATTTGATAATTTCCTATAATCTTCATTTAAAAAAGTAAATAAGTCTTTAGGATATAAGAACGGTCTTGTTATTAACGTGTCAAATATATCAAAACTAATAACTTTAGTATGGTTACTTATTACCTTTTCTTTAAGCTTGTCCAATCCTTCGTTCCATGGCGTTTCTACAGAACTAAAGAATCCTGCATTTTGTACTTCAAATTGCTTTGGGCAGAATTTATTAAATTTATCTTCTAATTCTTTTTTCTCTTCTTTTGAAAAATTCATTCCTAATATGTAAGATTTATGCATTTGGCAGTATAATGCTCTCCATTTTTCAAATTTTTCTCTGTATTTTTCGTATATACCTTTTTCCTTTAAGAAGTTTTCTACAAATGAAAATGAAGTTGTTAGATCTTCTAAATTTTTATTAGCCTTTTTAAAACTTAAATCGTTAATTGATGTAGACGCCCCATCATGTTTTGTATAGAAGAACGCTACTCTATCCACTTTAGTTACTTTATTTGCATAATAAAATACTACATTTGAAAATGCAAAATCCTCAGTCATTATTAAATGCTTATTTACTTTTTTGTATTCTATTACTGCCTTCTCCCATATTCTTCTTGAATATATTTTATTAGGAGTTATGTGCCATGCAAAATTTAGCCCTTCTTGCGCATAAAATTGTTCATAACATTCTTCACCATTTAATTCGTCAAATGGGAAATCGAATAAATTATATACTCTTTTATCTTCTTCGCCATAATCCATAACAAGTTTAGAAAAGACAATATCTGAATTTGTTTCTTCTGCTTTTTCTATTAGTTCTCTATAAAAATCGTTAGAAACATAATCATCTGCATCTAAAAATGCTATATAATCACCTGTAGAATTTTCAAATCCTGTAACTCTGGCTTGAAACAATCCTTTGTTCTTTTCATGTTCTACATATTTTACTCTTTCATCTTTTTTGCTATACTCTGTTACAATTTCTTTGCAATTTTTAGGTGAACCATCATTTACTACTATTAGCTCTAAGTTTTTATATGATTGTTTAGTTAACGAATCTAAACATGTATTAAGAAAATCTTCTGAATTATATACAGGTATAATTATTGATATTTTCTTATTCAGTTTCGTATTATTCATTTATTTTACCTCTTTCCTAATTTTTATTTACCCCTATGAATTATTTTGCTTAATTTTTCTGTATATTTCCAACGCTTACTACTATATATCTCTTTTAATTCTTTCTTTAGCTCTTCATTTGATTCTTCCGTTTTCTTAAGCTTTTCTTGTAACTCCCTATTTTTATTTTCTAACTTTTCATTTTCTTTTTCTATTTTTTGAATCCATTCATATTTTGCTTTTATATCTTTTGATTGTTCTTCTATAGTATTAGTACTTTCTTCTATATCTTTAAAAATATCAATCCATTCAAATTTGTTATTTACTTCATCTTCTACATTTATATAATTTTTAAAACAATTTAATTTTTCTGTTGCAAAGTTATAGTTGTATTCTACAATTTCTTGCCTTTTTTCACTCAATTGCAATATTTGATTTATACATTCTTCTAGGCTAATAGTCTTCATATTATCGCCGGAAAAATTTTCTTCCGAGCTTAAATTTATATTTTCTTTTGTAATTAAACCTTTTATTCCACTATAGCCCGTAATAACTACCGGAACTTTCATCGCAATTCCTTCTAGTGCACACCTATCTACTCCTAATAGTAAATCTGCATCTTGCAAATACGTAATTATATTGTTTTGTTCTCCAACAAAATTTACAGTAGCTTCTTCGTTATTATTTGCATAATATATTTGTAATTCTTGTAAGTATTTATCTATTTTTTCTTTTTCTTCTCCTGCACCAACTATTTCTAATTTTGCTGTTGGATATGTTTCTAATAGTTTACTAAAGATTTCTATCCCTTCTAGTATTGTATTTATTTTTTCATTATAAAACCTAGAAATTATTACTGCTTTTTCTATTTTTCCTTCATAATTTGGATTCTCATTATTATATATATTAAAATCTATTCCATTGTGCACTATTTCATATTTTGATTTTTCTATGTTATATTCTTTTTGTGTAAATTCAGCTACTTTTGGCGTTATTGCAATTATTTTATATGCATTTTTAAAATAAATTGGAAATAGTTTCTTATATATTGGATAATTCCAAGTATAATATTTTCTTGTATCTCTTATTCCATGTTCATAAGCAAAATATGGAATTTTACTTATAAGTGCTGCTGGCATAGCAGTTGGAATACATTGATATTTATGAATATGAATTTCTGTTATTTGTTTTTCTTTAATTATTTGTACTAATTTATTTATTCTATCTACATTAATAGTGTTTTCTTCTGGGAATTCTAATTCTATAAAATTCCCACCTAATTCTTTTATTTTGTCTGAATAAATTCCTTTACCTGCTACCACATAGACATTATATCCTTTTTTAGTAAAAGCTGTAACTTGATTTAGTATTACAGTTTCTACCCCACCTATTCCCATAGAGTTATTACATAGTAAAATATTTTTCATACATCCACCCATATCTTTTTTCTTAATATTCCTTGGTATTATACATTTTATTAATTTTATTGTCAATTAAGCTTATTTAACTAAAGACCTTTATTTTTTGTCATATTCTTTAATTTTGTAAAAAAACTACTAGATTTATTTTGTTTTTCTTGTTCTAATTTTTTTATATTATTTTTCAAATTTTCTATTTCTTTATCTTTTTCTTCCAATTGACTTTTATCCCATTTCTCGCGATTTATGTAAAATTCTTCTGTACTTTCTTTTATGTCCCATGCTTCTTTTACATCTTTATTATATTTTCTTTGCATGTTACCAATCTCTTCAAATAGCAATGTTATTAAGTTGTTACTTTTTACTGAAGTTATCTCTTTTTCAGCTTTGCTTAAGTTTTCTAAGTTGTATATATTATTTTCTATATTTCTGTTTTCATACAACCAATTATAGTTTTTCTCTATAATTGTATCTACTTGTTCTTTCGAAAATTTTTTTATTTCATTTGCAGTTTCTTTGTAATCCTTTGTTGGCAATCCTCTTCCAGAAAAGTTTGTTCTTGCTACATCTTCAATATTTTCAGATTCTACTAATCCGTTTAAATCCTTCATATCCAACTACTATTGCAAGTTTTTTCATTGCAATAGCTTCTTGAATACATCTTCCTACACCTAATACTAGTTTATAGTTTTTTATAAATTCACTTACATTGTTTTTTGCACCTAGTAAATTTATATTTAAGTTTTGATTTAATATTTCCTGTTCAATATTCTCTTTTTCTGCTCCATCACCTATTATGTCCATACTTATATTTGGATTATCTTTTTTATATTCTTTATAAAATTCGATTGCATTTTTTACTCCATTTCCTTTATCTTTATCCAGTCTTGTTATTAGAAGAATATTTTTGGTATTTGTATCTTCAGTATTATTAAATTCTCTAAAATCAATTGCGTTAGGAATAAATTCATATTTTTCTTTTTCTATATTAAATAATTTTATATTTTCTTCAATTGTTTGGTTAGATATTCCAATTATTTTATAAGCATTTTCAAGATATGCCTTAACAAATGACTTACTTATGTTTAAATTTCCTAAATACCAATTATATGTATCTGGAAGTCCCATATGTAAATATGCAATATATGGTACATTTGTTAATATACATGCTGGAAATACAGATAATATGCACTCTAGTTTATGTATAATTACCATATTTATTTCATATTTTTTTATTATATCTATAATAAAATTTATCTTAGATACTTCGATTCCATTTTTGTGTTCATAATTTAGATGTATACATTTTACATTTTTAACTTTCTCTAACTTTTCTGTATAAATTCCCTTTTCTGCCAGTACATAAACATTATAATTTCTTCTGGCATATTCTGTTATTTGAGTAACGCAGGCTGTTTCTACTCCACCAATTCCTAAACTATTTAAACACATTAATATATTTTTCTTATTCATTATATACTCCTCATTTAATGTCTAATTTTATGTACAACTTTAATAAATCCTCTCCACATTGGTATCTTCCATAATTTTTCTTTTAGTATCTCTTTTTTGTAATTCATTTTTTTCATAGAATATGCTTGTCCATATATTGCTTTTTCGTATTCTGTACATTCCCATGTATATTCTATTTCATCATTTTTTAAGTTTGTAGTTATTAATTCTTTACCTATATTTAAGTTATTTAATAAACATTTTCCGTTTTCAATTTTATTAATATTCGGCTTCTTAGCTGTTTCTTCTAAAATATTTGACATTTTTTGTATCATGTTCTTAATTGTAAAATTGTTTATTATTCTTTTCCTACAATTTGATTTATAAAATTCTAGATTATTTAGGACCTCATTTATGCAATCCACATAACTTTGTATCTCTTTTTCACTATATTTTTCTAAATAAATATCTTCTTCATTTTGTAAAACTTTTACTATTTTACCAACATCATTATTTACTAATTCTTTCTGACCTCCTACATCACTAGAAATTACAGGAACCCCCATACTTAACGATTCATAAGATGTTAACGCTAAACCTTCTTTTAATGAACAATTTATAGTTACATCACTTATTCGATAAACTTCAGCTGTATTTACTATATTTCCTAAAAATACAATCTCTTCACTTAAACCTAATTTTTGTGCCTTTTCTTTCATCTTAAAAAGTAAATTTCCATCTCCTACAACTAGTACCTTAAAGTCCTGTCTTTCTTTTTTTAGCTTTGCAATTATTTCTAGTAGTAATAATGGTCTTTTTTGTTCAGATATTCTGCAAATATATGTTATTATTTTTTTGTTTATGTTCTCTCCAATATATTTTTTTGTTAATTCTTCTTTATTATAATTATCTGGATTAAATTTTTCTTCGTCTACACCTATATATACTGTTTCAGTTTCTTTTTCATCTCTTTTAAAATGTTCTATTAATACTTTTCTACTATTTTCATTACATATTAAAGTTTTATCTATAAGAGATGAATACATTGAAGAATACCTAGAATATCCGCCATTTCTATTATACCATTCTTCCATATGTACATAGTCTAAAATTGGTATATTAGGGTATTTAGCTTTTAAATATGGCATACAATAGTATCCAAATTTACTATTTGAATTTAATATAATATTTATGTTTTCTTTTTTTATTATATAGTTTATAAATGCTAGCCAATATTTTTGGTCTAAAAATGATGTTAAGTCATATACGTTAGCTATTTTATTGTTCTCATTATCTTGTTCAAAATATTGTCTTAATACATTTTTATTTGGTTCAGTTGTAATTATAGTTACGTTAAATTTTTTCTTATCTAGCCCTTTAATTAAGTTTAAGTTAAATAAATCTGCGCCTCCTGTAATCATCCATGGAATTATAAATAATATATTTGTTATTCCATCTTCGAAATCTTTTGATGTTGGTATTAATAAATTTGGTACTTCCTCTGGTATAATGTCATAATTATATTTATACCTAGGATATTGTATTGCATCTATTTCTTTTGTTATTTTACTTGCTGTTTCATTTATTATTTCTAATGATCTTTTTTGGTTATCACTTGCTTTTTTTAGTTCTCCTGTTTCTTTTCTTCTATACCATTGCCCATAAAAGCTCATATGTACAGGATATTTTCCCTTAGATAATAGTTTAAGCCAAAAATTCCAGTCTTCATTTATTGCTTTTTCTCTTAGTTCATATCCTTTTACTTCATTAAAGTCACTTTTTCTTACAAAAGCTTCAGAAATTAATTCGTTTACTTTTTTTAACTTTTCTGAATTAAAGTACTTATTCCATGTATATTCCATAGTTCCAAATCCTACTGAATCTGCATATGCCCAAGATGCCTCTTTATTAGTTTCCAATGTCCAATATGCGCATTCGAAAAATGTAGGTTCTATTAAATCATCATCATCTAAAAACATTAAATATTTAGTGCATTCTGACGAATGTTTTGCTCCAAAGTCACGTGTTGCTGCTAATCCTTCATTCTGTTTATGAAAGACTTTAATCCTATTATCCATTTTTTCTATTTCTTCTAATTTCTTTAAGGATGCTTCATCTTTTGATCCATCATCTACTATTAGAACTTCGTAATATGGAAATGTTTGGTTTAATACAGTTATTATTGTTTGTTCAATATACTTTCCACTGTTATAAAATGGAATAACTACAGAAATAATTGGTTTTTGTTCATTATATTCTATTTTTTTATATTCTTTTTTTCCTGGTTGTAATGAAAAGTTAAATTCATTCATTAAAATTCTCTCCTATACATCTTTTTTTCCTTTATCTAAATCTCTTTTTAGTCATAATAAAACCTGGTATATACAATGTTACTACCAAAACTTTATTTAAGAAACCTTTAATTTCTTTTAGCATTGGTTTTACTTTGTTAAGTGTACAAAATAAGATATAATGTTTTATTACATATAATCTTTTTTTAAATTGCACTCCAACCATACTATGTTCTGTTAAAATTTCTTTAAAATATTTTAAATATCCCTTTGGATTATTCTTAAATACTTCATTTATATTTTTAGAATAACCATCTTTTTGATATTCACATACCATAACTGGCTCGTTATAGCATTTTATTTTATATTTTAAGTCCATTTTATGGTACATTCTCGCTTCTGTTATAAATTTTTCTTCTCCTTCGAGTTCGTAGCTATATTCTCTTCTTTTATCTTTAAAAAATGCAACTGCTTTTTCTCCATCTTCTTGTTGTTTAAAATATAAGTCAAACATTGTTGTCTTTCTTTCTTTAAATTCTTTTCCTATGTTGTTTCCATTTTGATCATATTTTAAAAAGCATAATCCATATAGGTCTTTTTCATATTTAGATTCTTCATATGCATCTTTTATATATAAAAATGAATTATCTGCAAAATAGTCATCAGAATCGCATTCTATTATTAAATCACCTCTTGCATAATCCATTAAATGATTTATTGCAGCCATTTTCCCTTGGTTTACTTGTTTTAAATACATTACACGTATTTTGTTTTCATCTCTTATTTTGCTAATAACATTTTCAGTTTCATCACTAGATCCATCGTCCATTATTAGCCATTCTACCTCTATTCCTACTTTTAAATTTATTAGTATACTTTCATAAAGTCTTTTTAGTAAATTAGCTCTATTATAAGTTGCTGTTAGTATTGATAATTTCATAAATTATGCCTCGCATTTTCTATATATTTATGGTTTTAACGTCTTCTTCTAAAAGTTTTTCTAATCTAGTTATTATCTTGCTATTATCATACTTTTCTTTTTTATCAGAAAAACTTTCTTTATTCTTTTGTATTATCTCTTTAATTTCATTGTATATAGCCTCTTCATTGTTTTCCACAATTACAGAATTTTCATAATTTTGTAAAGCTTCTCTTGCCGCTGTATCTGTTATTATTATTGGCTTATTTAATATTTTTGCTTCTTCTATAACCATTCCATACCCTTCAAATTCTGAAAGCAAGCAGAAGATTTTCGCTTGTTCCATATATGGGTATGGATTTTCTTTTTTTCCTAAAAGATGAAATGTTTTTTCTACTTTTAAATCTGATATTTGCTTTTCTAGCTTTTCCCTTTCTGGTCCATCTCCTATTACATAAAACTCATGTTTAAATCCTTTAGATATTAGTTTTTTATGAACTCTAATAATTCTATCTATTGCTTTTTGCTTTGTAAGTCTTGCTACTGTTAAAAATGTTGGTATATTATTTGGTAACTTTTCTTTTATAACTTCCTTTGCCCCTTCTTCCACATTTTTAGGATTTATATAATTATAAATAACTCTTTTATGCACTGGTTCTAAATATTCATTTCGTACATCTTTATATATTTCTGTAAATTTTTCTTTATTGTCTTTGCTTACAAATACTAATGTTTGATATTTACCATATGTTTTTTTGTCTATTGCAACTTTTATTTTTGCTTTTATATTATTTCCAAATACTTTCGTTATATCATTATGAACCCAAGCTATTTTTCTTGTATCTTTGTTTTTTATTCCAAATAGTCTAGTAATTGGTCCCTCTAAAAATGCTATTTCTATATCATAATCTTTTTTTATATATTTTTTATAAAAGTATTTTTTGAAAAATAGTAGTTTTAAAGCTGTTATTTTTTTCTTAATATTAGACATATCATTAAACTGAAAATTATAAATAGTTTTTAAATTAACATTGTGGTTTAATTTTTTTTCAAATTCTCCTTTAGCATATATTGTAAGTATTGTAACATCATATTTTTTGCTTAATTCATTTGCTAAGTCTACTAAAACTTTCTCTGCACCACCTAAAGTAAGACTTGTTATACCAAATAATATTTTTTTCATATTGTTCTCCTATAAATATTTTTATACTACCTAATTTGCATAGCAGTATTTAACTATTTTTAATTGTAAAAATTTTATTCATTAGCAATGCGCATATAACTGCTATGAACGTAACTGTAGACATATTAAAAAATACATATCCAGAAAATACAGATATTGCAAATGCTAATCCTATTCCTAAAATATACATTATATATTCTGCATCTATATTTTTTATTTTTCTTATTCCAAAATATACTCCATATATAAAAATTGCAAGGAATGGTCCAAAATATAGTAAAAATCCTAATATTCCAAAATTAAATAAAAATGCTGGTATATCCATTTCTAGTACTAATTCCCTGTATTGGTTCATATAACCATTTCCAAATATTATAAGTAATGGATTAGCTTGATTTTTTACTAACAGTGCATTATAAATTAATTGTTGCATACGTTGGTCATTGTTAGTTATCTCTAGCTTGTTTGCTATATCATATAATTCTAGTATAGACTTCTTTTGTGCCTCATTCATATATGTATCTTCTATTTGATTATTATCTATCTTTTCCTTTATTTTCATTAAGCTACCTGTAATATGTGCTTCTTGGTTTGTAGATTTATCTACAATATTTGATTCTATTTCTTTTAAATGTTTTCTTCTTTCTATTGTGTTGGAACCTATAACTGTAACTATAATTAATACTACTACTATTGCAGATATTCCACCAATTATTATCTTTTTGTTTATTTTTGAATTCTTAATTACCTTTCCAATTACTTCTGCAAAAATAAATGATAGCAATGCAATTATAAATCCTAATAAACCTACTCTTGTCCCTATTAATAAACATAAGAATATTCCAAGTATAATTATTTCACCTATAATTATTTTTTTATAATTTTTGTTTCCATTGCTTAATAAAACAAATAAAGATAAAACCAAAACTGCACTAATGCTATTTCCAGATTCAAACCATCCTTTTATTCCTGTTCCTCCTTCTATATATGTAGAAGATGATGTGTTTGTTATAAGTGATAATAGTATTGACGCAATATAAATTGATACTGCAGAAATTACTCCTTTTTGTAGTTTCTCTTTCTCTTTACCTCTAAATGTAAAAATGTATATAAATAAAATTATGATTGTAAATGTATAATTCATTACATATTGCATTTCGTGTACCACATTACTATAGCTAAATCCTGTATTCGCTGTATTAAATAGTATTAAATGTATCAATGCATAAATTCCGTAAATTGCTGTTACAATAAATATTTTTAATTTATGCTTGCTTTTTATAAATATATCTATAAATACTATTAAAGGAATTAGCGGTCTTAATATTGTAGAAGGTGACATACTTGTATTAAATGTATTTCTAAATACAAAGCTTACTATGTCAAAAATTGGACACAGTATTAAAAATATTACTAATAAATTTTCCATAAAATCTTTTGTATTTATTTTCTTATTTTCTATCTTAGTCGAATCTTTTTTCTCTGTATCTTTTATCATAATTGCTCCTTAACTATTTTTATTTCTTACACTTTTAATCTTTTTAGTTATGTTTATGCAAATTTCCTTTGTAATTTTTTTCGTACAAATTTTATTCTTCCTAATTTCTCGTATATTTTTAGTGTTTTTTCGTTTACACTTTTCATATATTTATTTTTTAAACCTTTTTCTTTTAAATATTCATTTTCCTTCCATTTTGGAAATGTTTTGTTTAATTTTTCCCAAGCATAACTTATGGCTTTGTTTCTATCTTCTTTGTTTTCTATCATTATCATTCTAAGCATAGAACTACATAGTAAATACCTTGCATAATTATATTCTAGTTCATATTTATATCTTTCGTATATGTTGTTTTCTTTGTAAAATTCTAGTACATTATCTAAAACATCTATTATCTCAGTTGTTTTAACTGTTTGTGTATTCGAAATAGAGTTATCACGTTGCACATAATGTATAAATGGTTTCTTTACTATTGATATAGTATTTATATATGGAACTAATTTATAAAAGAATTCTACGTCTTCATATCTTAATCCTACTGGAAATTTAATTTTTGTTTTTTCTAATAATTCTCTTCTTATTAATTTATTCCATGCTACTACTCTAGCATTTAATATCATATCTTTTCTATCTTTATATGCTCTTCCTTTGCTTTCTATTGTTTCTTCTGGATATTCCCATAAATAATCGCATTCAACAACGTCTGCTTTATCTATTTTTGCAGTTTCGTACATTTCCTCATACATTTCTTCTTCTACATAATCATCAGAATCTAAAAATGCAATATATTCTCCTGTGGCATATGGCAAGGCATAATTTCTTGCATCAGATAGTCCTCCATTTTCTTTTTCTAAGTATACTATTTTAGTTGGATATTTTCTTCTGTACTCTTTCGCTATTTCTTCTGAACCATCCTTGCTTCCGATCATTCACTAAAATTATTTCTATTTCTTCTAGTGATTGCTCTAATAACGATTTTATTGATCTTTCTATATATTCTTCCACATTATAAAATGGAACTATAACACTAACTTTTTTCATTTTTTATCTCCTTGTATTATAAATACTATAATTTATTTTATCTTTGCTTTGTATAGTTAACTAATATTAGGCTATTTCATTTGTAAATACCATCTTATATTTATACATAACATTATTTTTTTTATTAATTGTTTTAAATTTCTTATCTTAATATTTTTTATCATTTTTCTTTTTTGTATTTCTTTAATAAATTCTTCTTGTTCTTTTTGTCGCAATTCTTTTGTTTTTAATATTATTGCATTTGTATAATAAATTTTCAAATTTTGCTTAGTTATTTTGTGAAGGCTTAATTGGTCGATTAGTTTAATTGCATTATCATAGTGTTCTAACGCATCATATGCCTTTTTTATAGTTTTTTTATAATCCTCATTTCTTGTTATACTATTATCACTTTGAACATAGTAGTAACCATAAAAATTTATAGAAACCATCGTTTTAGCAAGTACAACAATAAATGGAATTAAACCAAAGTCTTCATGTTCTGTTCCAACTGCAAACTTTAAATTATTTCTTAAAAATATATCTTTTTTTATTAAATACACACAAGGAGAATCTAGTAAAACATCTGTATAATATAAGTCATTAAATCCTTCTTCTCCCGTTTCTTGTTCAAATGTTGCTCCTGGCACTATTTCTAAAGTTTTTCCTGAATCATCTACTCTTTGTAATTTAAATTTTATTAATTCTACATTATTATTAATATGTTCTTCTAGATTTTTAAATAAAGATTTATCAATATAGTCATCTGAATCTAAAAACATTATATAATCACCTGTTGCTTTTTCTATTCCAAAGTTCCTAGTATCTGCAACACCAGTATTTTCTTTTTTATAGTAGCTAATTAAGTTTGGATACTTTTCTTTATATTCTTTAATAATAAGCTCTGAATTATCCTTACTTCCATCATTAATAATCACTAGTTCTAAGTTTTGGTAATCCTGCTCTATTACAGAATCAAAACATCTTTTTAAATATTTTTCTGTATTATATACTGGAATAATAACACTAATTTTCTTCATTTTCTCTCCATTTCTACTCTAAAGTTCACTCCCAAAGTGTTTTTAATGTTTTATATATTTTGTTATTGTATTCTTTTGCATCAAATTCTTTTGTTATTTCGTAACCATTCTCTATATATTGTTTCATAGCTAAATAAATATCTTTTTCATCTTTTTTTACAACAATTCCGTGACCTTCTATTTGGTCAGAATCCGAAACATTTGTAGTTATAATTGGTTTATGTAGTACAAATGATTCTAAATATACTACTGGATAGCCTTCATAGTCTGAAGATAATACTATACAATCTGATAGTTTAAAATATGGATATGGATTTTTCTTTCTTCCTAAAAAGATAATTTCTTTTTCTAGGCCTTTTTCTTTTACTTGCTTTTTGTAAAGTTCTGTATCTGGTCCATCTCCTATAAATATTATTCTAAATTTTTTATTATCTTTTTTTAGTTTTTCTGCTGAATAAATTATTCTTGTTAGTCTTTTTTGTTTTTCGTCATGTCTTCCAACATTTAAAAAAGTAACTACATTTTCATTTTTTAAGTCGTTTATTGTTTCTTCTGCTTTGTTTAATATTCGTTTGTCATTTATTAAATTATTGCATACACAAACTCTATTTTCTAATTTTGGAAAGGCTTTTATAAAACTTTCTTTTCCTTCGTTTGAAACAAATACAATTTTATTAAATTTTGATATTTTTCTTTTATTAAAAAATCCTTTCATTTTTTCTATGTTATTATTGTATAAAGTTAGATAGTCAGCATGTCCCCATATTGCGTTGTTCTTTGAACAAGTTCTTGCTATAAAGCTTGATGGTATTGAGTATGTTGCAAAACTTGCTGAAAAGTCAAATTTGTTTTTGTATTTTTTTATAAATTTATATCTTTTTATCAAATTATTTAATTTTCTTTTAATTACGTTCTTTTCGTTTGATGGTGCATATTCTATTATATTTATGTTTGGAGAAATTTTATCTAAAAACACTCCTTCTTTTCTTTCTAAAGCAATTGTTATTTCGTAACCTTTTTCTAGCAAAAAATTTGTAAGAGTTACAAGTGATGTTTCTATTCCACCTAGGTCTAAATTATATGCTGCAAATAATAGTTTCTTCATATTAATTTTCATTCCTTTCTCGCTTTTCTCACAAAGCATACATAGTTATGGAACTTTTATTTTTTCATACGATTTTATTCTTACTTCTGCTGTTCTTTTCTTACGCCATTGTATATTAAAACTACTTGTGTGTCAATCGAAATAAAGCTTAAGGATTTTTTCCTTAAGCTTTGCTTTTTTAATTATTATCAATAAATTCTTCAATTAAATTTATCATATGTTCTGTTTCACTTTTAAATTTTTTAGGTTTAAATTCTTTAGCTTTTTCCAAAGCATTTCCTAATTCTTTTAAATCTGTTATTCCTATTAAAAATTCCTGACTATTAAAAGTTTCTATTATTTGAATTTGGTGATTATTTATATGTTCTCCAAATTCACTTAAACGTGGTACTGCGATAACTTTTTTCTCCATTTTTAATGCCATAACTATAGAGCCAACTCCACCATGTGTTATTACTAAATCTGCCTTTTTCATTATTTCTTTAAGTTCTTCTTCAGGCATTAAACTGTGTATTTCCATATCTTTTGACTCATATTTAGTTCTACCTGCTTGAACAACAACTTTTTCTGTTATTACTTTTTTATCTATTAATGCTTGTACCTCTTCTAGTAACCTATGAAAACTATTGTCCTGCGTTCCTAATAATATTAAAATCAATATATCGAACCTCCTAATTTAGCTTTTGGGTATAATTTTAGCATTTCTTCCCATTGCACTATAAATAAATCTGCAAATTTATAAACTAATTTTCCAGTTGATGTTTTAGAATTTCTATTTGCAAATGTTTCTATATATATAATTTTACTTCCAAATATTTTACCTAATACACACATTGGTCCTGCATTATGCGTTCCTGTAGTTATTATATACTTAGGTCTGATTTTCAAAAAATATAATACCGTTAATATACAGTTCCATAGGAATTTAAATGGGTACACAAGTGGATGTGTCCTTGTGGCATATAACATATATGAAATTCTCTTTCCATATTCTTTTTTAAAACCTTCTGTAAATTTGTCTTTTTCTGTAATTATATGATAATCATATTTATTAAACATTGGTTTTAACTGCATAAGTTCGTTAAAATGTCCACCTGTGCTAGATATAAATAGTACTCTTTTTTTCATTTTGTTTTCTACTTTCTTTAAATTATAATTTACTCTTTTGTTTTATATTCGTAATAGTACTGTTACCAGATATTACTTTAAACTTTGTTTTATTCTTTTGTTTTGTCTTTTTGAAGTTCTACATATCTTTTTATTTTCATTGTTGTTGTCTTAGCAAATTCATCGTGTTTTAATTCTAAATTCTTTATCGCTTTATATGAAGTTAAACTTTTATTTACTTCTTTTATTTTGTTCCAAATTATTTTATGTATTTCTTCTTCTTTTAAATCTTTTCCATGTAATCTTTCTATTTCTTCTTTGTTTGGTATTACCTTTACAGAAATTATTAGTTCTTTTTCACCTTCTACTTCTTTACCATATACCATACATTCTGCAATTTCTGGTATTTTTGATAATAAAAGTTCTATTTCTTCTGGATAAATATTTTTTCCATTTTGTGTTACTATAACATTTTTACTTCTTCCTGTAACATACACATATCCGTCTTTATCTTGATATCCAATATCTCCAGAATTAAACCAACCATCATATACTACTTCTTTTGTTGCTTCTTCATCTTCGTAATAACCAAGCATTAATGTTTTACTCTTTATCCAAATTTCTCCTTCACCATTTTCATTTGGATTATGTATTTTTATTTGAGCACAATTTACTGGAAGACCTACAGATCCTACTCTTGGATCACATTCTGGTGTAAGTGCTGCAATAGGTGCTGTTTCTGTTAAACCATATCCTTGTAAAAATTCTATTCCTATATCTTGAACCCATCTTCCTATTTTTTTATCTATTGGTGCCGCAGCAGAAACTATTATTCTCATGTTTCCACCTAAATTGTCATATATTTCTTTAAATACTTTCCTTTTTATATCTATTCCAACACCTTTTAAAGCATTTGTTACATGTATCATAGAATTTACAAGTCCTGCTTTACCACTCTTTTCTATTGTTTGATTAATTTTCTTATATAAATTTTCTACTAGTAATGGCACAGCAAGCATTGCTGTTGGTTTTGCTTCTTGCATATCTGGAACAATATATCTTAGCCCACCACAAACTGTAACAGACGAACCATTTGCAAATGGTAATAATGCTCCTATTGAAGATTCGTATGTGTGATGAAGTGGCAATACTGAAAAGAATCGATCACTTTCATATATTTTTACATATTTTGAAACTGCATTTACGTTTTCTGCTAAGTTTCTGTGGCATAGCATAACACCTTTGGCTTGAGAAGTAGTTCCTGAAGTAAATATTAAAAACTTAAATTCTTCTGGATCTATTTCTATATCCATATATTCTGTATTTCCTTCATTTGTTATTTTTTTACCTTCTTCTATTACTTTCTCTATTCCTATATCTCTACCTTGTAAATTTGCATTGCTGTTCATTTCTATAAAATACTTAACCATTGGTAAATTATCTTTTATTTTCTCTATTGCATCTTTTTTCTTTTTAGAAAAAATTACAGCAGATGCACGTGAACGTTTTATTACATTTTCTATTTCATTGTTTGGTAATTCTTTATCTACAGGAACAGCAATTCCTGCCCCACATAAAATAGAAAAATAAGATACATACCAATAATATGTATTTTCACCTATTATTATAATTCTTTCCCCTTTTAAATTTAAATGTTTTATAAGACCTGTTCCTAAATTAATAACATCATTTCCAAATCTTTCATAAGTAAATTCTTCAAACTTTGCTTTATGGTCATGTTCTGGTCTTTCTAAAATATAAATATTATTTTTGTATTTCTCTATAGATCTTTTAAAAATTTCTTTTACATCTTTGTAATGAGTTTCTTCAAAGAATTTATTTTTAGACTTTTTATCTTTCAATTTTTCTATTTGATCATAATTAATTTGCATTTCTTGTATATCTTCCATTCCTTCCATTTTCATTTTAGGAAATTTAAAATCTGGCATTTTAAAATCTCTTAATATTCTCATAATAATCTCACTCCTATACTTTTACTATTATGTCACAATAATTAAATTTTGTAAATAATTTTTCCAGTTTCTGTACTACCTAGTACAATTGTAATTTTATTTTTTATATGCTAAAATAAACAATGCTTAGGGATTTTGGGGACGGTCCTTAAAATCCCTATTGCAATTAGTGTGGGAATTTTTGCTTTTCTAAGCACAACTGTATGAAATTTCTAATATAAATTCACAAAATTATAAGGAGGCTTTAAAATGGCTTTTTTTGAACACGATTTCGAAATTGGATTACGAGATATAGAAAACCCTAATTTTTTGAGTAATAAATCTATTTTAGCATTTTTAGAAAATATAGGTTCTTATCATTCAGATAGCATCAACTTTGGACTAAATAATATTCCTTTAACCCATTCTTCTTGGGTACTGCTTGGTTGGAAAGTAAAAGTGTTACAAAGACCTATTTATGGTGACAAATTACATATTGTAACATGGGCAAAAAACGCAGAAAAATTCTCTACTTATCGTGATTTCGAAGTATATAATAGTGCTAACGAACTAGTGATTGTTGCAACTTCTAAATGGGTTTTAATTGACACCACTACTGGAAAGTTGAAACCTATTCCTGAAGAAGTACTTAATTTGTATAATCCAGATACAAAAAATGCACTTCCAGAAGAAGATTGCATCCTAAAGAAATTAAATGTTTCTGACAATTATATTTCTTCTTGCACATATACTGTTAGTCGCTCTCAGATTGATTTAAATAATCATATGCATAACTTATATTACTTAGATATGGCTTATGAAGTATTACCAGAAGATGTTTATAAAAATATGTTTAATTATTTTGAGATATCTTATAAGAAACAAATAAGACTTCATGAACAAGTAAAATGTTACTATACATTTGAAGAAAATACTCACAAAGTAATTGTAAAAAGTTTAGATGATAAAATCACACATGCAATTATATTTTTAAGATAATTTAAATATGCCTAAGATCTTATCTTTTAATAAAATCTTAGGCTTTTTTTATTTTTGCACTTTGAATAATAATTTTTTATTTTAATAAGTCATAAATATTTTCGAAAACATAACCTTTTTCTTTTAATTTTTGTATTAATAGTGGCAAAAGTTCTGATGTTTCTTTCTTAATTCCTGTATCATGCATTAAAATTACAACACTATTTTTGTTTCCTATTGTTTTTTCTACATAGCTTAACATTTCTTCCACATTATTTAGTCCAGCTGCATCTGCAGTTAGCGCATTCCAGTCTAAATGTGCAACATTGTTTTGATTTAGCAAATTAACAGCCTCTTTTTTTACATTGGCATATTTTCCGCCCGATGTTCCCCCTGGAAATCTAAAAAGTCTAGAATTATAATTTTGATTTCCTATTGCATTTTTTATAGCCACTTCTGTCCTATTGTATTCGTCTAAAACATTCTGAGGAGCTGCGTATATATTGGAATATACGTGTGTAAAGCTGTGATTAGCTATATAATGTCCTTCTTGATATGCTCTTTTTACTATCTCTGGATACCTTTCTACATTACTTCCTAAAACAAAAAATGTAGCTTTTACGTTATTTTGCTTTAGTATATCTAAAATTGGAATTGTAACCGATTTAGATGGTCCATCGTCAAAAGTTAAAAATACTCTTTTATAATTTGAATTATATATGTTTGCTACTCTATTAACTATTTCATTCTTTTTTACTTCATCTGAAGAAAACAAACTATGTTTTGGTATACTTTTCTGCGATATCTTTTGTTCAATTATACTTAATTTATTATTATAAAAACGTATTCCAAAAAATGATGATACAAACACAATTGCTATAATTAATAAAATAGCAATTGTAATTATTATTACTTTTTTTATATTTAATCTTGGTTTTATCTCTATTAAATCTAATGTCATCTTTATTCACCTAATAATTGTATTTAGCACATTATATATTAATTTTGAAAAAAATTCAACCGGGATTTTAAGGACTGTCCCATAAATCCCGGTTTATATGTTATGCTTCTTCCTTTGATGTATTTATTTTTAGTAATTTAAATATTTCTACTATTACTAGTGGTGCTAGTATTAATAGTATTGTTTCTATTAAGTTACTGATTGGTAAAATTGGTATACTAAATAAGTGTCTTAGCGCTGGTACTAGTAATATTACAAGCATTAATGCTGCTGATCCACCTATTGCTAGCAATAGCATTTTATTGTTAAATGGATGTGTTTTAAATATAGATTTTTTGTTGTTTCTAATATTAAATACATGTACAAGTTCTGAAAATGCCAATACTATAAATGCCATTGTTTGGCCTATTTCTACTTTTACTTCTTGTGGCTCTACATATTTTGCTCCATTTGCTAATGCTTCATCTAAGTTTTCTACTTCTTCTACACTATATAGTGTTCCTTCTACTCTTACCATTTTTGGCAAGTTTTCTTCTGGAGTTGCAAGACCTATTATAAATGCTGCAAGTGTAAGTAATCCAATCATAATACCTTGGTATATTACTCTAAAGCTCATTCCTTTTGTAAATATACCTTTTTGTTTATTAGGTTTTCTCTTCATTACATCATCTTCTGCAGGGTCTACTGCTAAAGCTAATGCTGGAAGTGAATCTGTTACTAAATTAACCCATAATATATGAATTGGAAGTAATACTTCTATTAACCCAATATCTATTCCAAATGTGCTTCCAAGCCATGGTGTTAAAAGAATTGCAAGGAATAATACTATTATTTCACCAACGTTACTAGAAAGTAAAAATTGTATTGCTTTTAATATATTATCATAAATACGTCTTCCTTCTTCTACAGAAGATACAATAGTTGCGAAATTGTCATCTGTTAAAATTACATCTGCTGCTTCTTTAGAAACATCTGTACCAACAATTCCCATTGCACAGCCGATATCTGCTGTTTTTAACGCTGGTGCATCGTTTACTCCATCTCCTGTCATTGCTACAATTTCACCATTAGCTTGCCATGCTTTTACTATTCTAACTTTATGTTCTGGAGATACTCTGGCATATACAGAATATTTCCTAATATTTTTTGTTAAGTCTTCGTCTGACATTTCTTCTAGTTCTTTACCTGTTATTGCTTCATCTTCGTTTTCAAGTATTCCCAATGCTTTTGCAATTGCAACAGCTGTTATTTTATGATCTCCTGTAATCATTACAGTTTTAATTCCTGCTGTCTTACATTTTTCTACTGCTACTTTAACTTCTTCCCTTGGTGGATCTATCATTCCAACCATACCAACATATATTAAATTATTTTCTATATTCTTCATTTCTTCATCTGTTGGTTCATGGTCTAATTCTTTATATGCCATTGCTAATACTCTTAGAGCTTCTTTTGCCATACTAACATTGTATTTATCTATTACAGATTTGTAATTTTCTAAATCTGTTTTTATTTCTCCATTTACAGAGTAAGAGCTACATCTTGCAAGTAATTCATCAATTCCACCTTTTGTATAAACAATATATTTATCTCCAACTTTATTTACAGTAGTCATTAATTTTCTTTCTGAATCGAATGGAATTTCTTTTATTCTTTTTAATTTTAAAACTTCTTTAACATTATATTCTATTTTAAATCCTAAATCTATTAATGCTGTTTCTGTTGGATCTCCTGTTAATTGGTCTTCTGCACCAATTTTAGTATCGTTACATAATGTACATACTTCCATTAGCTTATTTAATTCGTTACTCATTTCTTTGGCATCTGCAACATTTTCTAAATTACCATTTGTAAAGATTTTTTGAACTGTCATTTTATTTTGTGTTAAAGTTCCTGTTTTATCTGAACATATAACCGTAGCACTTCCTAAAGTTTCTACTGCTGGTAATTTTTTTATTATAGCATTTTTCTTTACCATTCTTTGTACACCAATTGCTAAAACAATTGTAGATACTGCTGCAAGTCCTTCTGGTATTGCTGCAACAGCTAAGCTTACAGCTGTCATAAACATATCTATTACATTTTTTCCATATGCAATACCTATTACAAATATTACTACACATATTGCAAGAGCTGCTATTCCCAATGTTTTACCTAATTTATTTAATTTTGTTTGAAGTGGTGTTTCTGTTCCTTCTGTATCGTTAATTATTTTTGCAATCTTACCAACCTCTGTGTTCATTCCTGTTTCTACAACAACACCTTTTCCTCTTCCATATGTTATAAGAGATGAAGAGAAAAGCATATTTTTTCTATCGCCAAGGCTAACTTTTTCATCTTCTATTACTTCTGTATCTTTATCTACTGGTACTGATTCTCCAGTTAGGGATGCTTCTTGTGATTTTAAATTCGCACTTTCTACTATTCTTAAATCTGCTGGAACATAATCACCTGTATCTAAAACAACTACATCTCCTGGAACTAGCTCTTTAGATTGTACAACTGTTATTTTTCCATTACGCATAACTTTTGATGCGTGTGCACTTAATTTTTGTAAAGCTTCTAATGACTTTTCTGCTTTACTTTCTTGTACTACACCTATTATGGCATTAACTACAACTACTATTAAAATAATAATTGTATCTGTTATTCCTTCTCCTTCTGCAATTCCTACTGCTCCAGAAACTACTGCTGCTATAATTAAAACAATTATCATAAAATCTTTAAATTGTTCTAAAAATTTCACAAATAAAGATTTTTTCTTCTTTTGTTTTAATTCATTCATTCCATATTTTTCATAATTTGCTTTTACTTGTTCTTCTGTTAAGCCAGTTTTAATGTTTGTTTCCAATTCTTTTTCCACTTGACTTATTCCTTTGTTAAACCAATTCACTTTCATCTCTCCTTTTTCATATTATACACAAAAAGCAAGACTTTAAAAAACTTTTTGCGTTTTCTAAAAGTCTTGCTTACCTAAATTAGGTTACTAACCAGAATACTTCGAGTCTGTTGATTAGTAGTTTACAAGCTACTCCCTTTTAAAGTAGTTGTATTGTATCACTTAATATATTTTTTTTCAATGCTTTTATATAAATTTATTATTTGGCATATAAAATTAACCTTGCAGATCCATTTTGTGAACATGTCGCAAGTGTTATTTCTGGCACTCCTCCAGTATCTCTAAACATATAGTTTGTGTCTTGTGGTGATGTTTCGAATTTATTATATATTGTATATTCTACTGTTACACCATATAAATCTGTAACATATACTTTATCTCCTATATTTAAGTTCTTATTTTTAGAGAAAAATAATCTATTTAAATAGTTGTGTCCTGCAATTACTGTATTTCCTGGTTCATTTGGACCAGGACCATATTCTACGCATACTCCTTTTTCTAATGCTTGTTTTGAAAGTGTAGATATTATAGGGTATTTTATACCTGTTTTTGGAATTCTTATATAACCACATATATCATAATTATAATATTTCTTTACACTTTTTTTAGTTTTAGATTTTCTTGCCTTATTTACTTTTTTAGCTTTATTATTTACATTGGTATCTTCTTGACTTTCCTGTTCTGTTACTGTTTCATCATTTATTACATTCTCTTCTAACTCTCCTATTTCGTTTTCAAATTCTGCTATGTATTCTTCTGAATCGTCATTTATAATTTTAGCAGAAATAAATTTATAAGCTATATAACCTGCAATACATAATAATGCTATTAATAGTATTATAAAAAAAATATTTAGAATTTTTTTGTATATTTCTTCTGCTGTACTCATCTTTTCCTCCCAATATTTTATTATTTTGTTCTTTCTTTAATTATAACCATACCTAAAATATATGATTTTAAAAATTATTCGTTGCTTAGTAAAGTTAGCTTCTGCTCCCATATTTGAAAGCTTATAAACATTTAAAAGTGAATTGTAGCAAATTACAATTCACTTTTAAAGAAAAAATAGTTTATGTATTAACTTACAAGTTTTGCCCAAATTATAATTCTTGCTTTACTATCATCTGTACAAGTAGTTAAAGATATTTCTGGTTTTCCATCTGTATTTCTTTCCATGTAGTCTGAATCTTCTGGTGTTGTTTCATATTTATTGTATACTTCATATTTTAATTTATTCCCAGCATTATCTGTGATATATATAATATCTCCATTTTGCAACTTGTAATTGTTTGAAAAGAATTGTCCATTTCTATAGTTATGTCCTGCAATTACTGTATTTCCTACTTGGTTTGGACCTGGACCATATAATTGTACTACAGATGTATTCATCGCTTTTGTTCCCATTTGTTTTAATATTGGAAGGTCTACATTAGTTTTTGGTATTTGTATTGCTCCTAAAACATCAAAACCTTTAAATTTCTTCTCGCCTGTACTTCCATTACCACTTGTGTTTGAAACAGAATTAACATCCATTAATGAGTTAAAATCACCTACAACATTATTTGTTTCTAAAGGCTTTATTCCTGCGTTGTTTCCAAATTCTTCTTCCATAAATGCTTGTGTATCTTCCTCTAAAAAATATTTTGTATACATCTCATAACCTAAGAAACCTAATAGTCCAACTATTCCAACTATTACAATAATTAATAATACAGTTAGTACTTTACTATATTTACTATCTATAAACATAATTTTACCTCCAATTATCTCTCTAAAGTATATTATACCATATGTTTATATGTTTTCCTATACTTTATGTAAATTTTTTCTTTTGTTTTAGCACATCTTTGTTCCTAATTTTTTTCCTCCAATTAAATGAAAATGTAGATGCTTAATTTCTTGACCTCCATCTTCTTTGCAATTATTTATTATTCTATAACCACTATCTGCAATTCCTTGTTCTTTAGCTATTTTATTTATTACTAAATGTATTTTTGCTATAATTTCTGAGTCTTCTTCTCTTACTTCACTTATGTCGTTAAAATGCTTTTTAGGTATTACTAATATATGCACTGGCGCTATTGGATTAATATCTTTAAATGCTAATATTTCTTCATCTTCATATACTATTGTAGATGGTATTTCTTTATTTATTATTTTACAAAATAAACAATTTTCCATATTTGTGCCTCCATAACTATTCTTTAATTAATACCGCTTTTATTCTTCTAATACCTGAAGAACTAGATTCTTCTTTCTTTATTTTAAATCTGCCAAGTTCCCCTGTATGTTTTACGTGTGGTCCACCACAAATTTCTTTACTAAAGTCACCTATTGTATATACTTTTACTCTATCTCCATATTTACTTGTAAATAAGCCTATTGCTCCAGAATTCTTTGCTTCATCATAAGACATTTCTTCACAAGTTACTTGTAGGTCTTCTTCAATTTTTTTATTTACTAAATCTTCAACTTCTTTTATTTCCTCTTTTGTCATTTTTTGTGGATGTGTAAAGTCAAATCTTAGTCTTTCTGTAGTTATGTTAGAACCACTTTGTTTTACATGCTCACCTAAAACTTCTCTTAAAGCTTCATGTAATAAATGCGTTGCAGTATGGTATGCTGTAGTTTGTTCGTTTTGCTCTGCTAAACCACCTTTAAATTTTTGTTCACTACCTTGTCTTGATTTTTCTTGATGCTCTTTAAATAGTTTATTAAATCCTTCCATATCTACTTTTATATTATTTTCTTTAGCTAATTCTTCTGTTACTTCTGGTGGGAAACCATAAGTATCATATAATCTGAATACTGTTTCTGAATCTATGCTATCTTTTCCTTGTTCTTTTGCTTTATTAGTAGCTTTTACAAATTCTCTTTCTCCATGTTCTAATGTTTTTACAAATTTATTTTGTTCTTCTAATATAACTTGTACTATTATTTCCCTATTCTTTACTAATTCTGGATACATTTCTTTTAATGTTTCTATATTTAAATTTATTAAACCTTCTGTTTCTGATAAGTTTATTTGAAGCTTATTTAAGTGTCTTATCATTCTTCTTATTAATCTTCTTAAAATATATCCTCTATCTATATTACTTGGTCTTCCACCATCTGCTATAATCATCATAGAAGATCTTAAATGTTCTGCAACAATTCTTCTGCTTTGTACATTATCTACTTTTTGCAATTCTTCTAATTTATTCATTATTGGTGCAAATAATTCCGTTTCAAATGGTGTTTGTTTTCCTTGTAATAACATTGTCATTCTTTCTAAACCAAGCCCTGTATCTACATTGTGTTGTTCTAATTCTGTTAATTTTCCATCTTTATGTTTAAAATATTTCATAAATACATTATTCCAAATTTCTACATATTTACCACAATCACAATCTGGGTTACAACCATCAGAACATTTTGGCTTACCTGTATCATAAAACATTTCTGTATCTGGACCACAAGGACCTTCTTCCCCTGCAATCCACCAGTTTTCTTTTAGGAAATATATTCTTTCTTTTGGAATACCAACTTCTTCCCAATATTTTGCTGCTTCTTCATCTTTTTTAGCATCATTATTTCCTGCAAAACAAGTAACAGATAACTTTTCTACTGGAATATTTAATTCTTTTGTTAAAAATTCGAAACTCATTTTTATTGCGTCTTCTTTAAAATATGCTCCTAATGACCAGTTTCCTAACATTTCGAAATATGTTAAGTGTCTGTTATCTCCAACTTCTTCTATATCATTTGTTCTTACACATTTTTGATAATCTGTTAGTTTATTACCTTCTGGATGTTTTTCTCCTAACAAATATGGTACCAATGGTTGCATTCCAGCTGTTGTAAATAATACAGATGGATCGTTAATTGGAATTAATGGTGCACTTGGTATTACTTTATGGTTATGTTCTTCAAAAAATTTTAAAAACTTATTTCTTATTTCTATCGCTTTCATTTTCTTCTCCTTTTGGCTTTGCATTTTTATGTTAATACTTTAATTATTTCTTAACATTTAGCTTGTTTTTCGCATTTAAATTATATTATATTCTAATACAAATTGCAAGAATTATCATATTTTTATCTTTTAGTGCATAATTTAATTATTTCTAGAAATACTAATTTTAGACAAAACTTAAAAGGAGGAAATTTATGAAAGCAACTGGAGTAGTAAGAAGAATTGATGATTTAGGTAGAGTAGTTATTCCAAAAGAAATACGAAAAACGTTAAGAATAAAAGAACGGTGATCCTTTAGAAATATTTACCGATAAAGAAGGTGAAGTTATATTAAAAAAATACTCTCCTATTGGTGAATTATCCGAATTTGCCTTCGGATATGCTGAAACTTTGGCAAAAACAACAGGACATATTGCTTGCATAACAGATAAAGATACTGTTATTGCAGTCGCTGGTGGTTCTAAAAAAGATTACTTAGAGCAAAGTTTGAGTCAAGAAATAGAGCAAATTATGGAAGATAAAGAAATTTATAAAAGTGATAAAAATAACAATTTGTCTGTTCCTATTGTAAAAAATGATAAATCAGATAAAAAATATAATTCGCAAATTGTATATCCAATTATTTCTAATGGTGATTCTATTGGAACTGTTATATTACTTTCTAAAGAAGCCTCTACTAAAATGTCTGATGTAGAAGCAAAAGTAGCCCAATCCGCTGCCAGTTTTTTAGGTAGTCAAATGGAAATATAATGCCTCAAATGAGGTGTTATACATATATATTAGTCTTTCGCTATCGTTAATATTCCTACCTTTTTTGCATTTTTTTCTTTCAGTATTCTACTGCATTCATTCGTTGTACTCCCAGTTGTAAAAACATCGTCAAATATTAATATCTTTTTATTTTTTATTACATTTTCTTCACTTATTATTTCATATACACCTTTTATATTATTTTTTCTTTCTGCTTTATTTAAAGTACTTTGTGGCTTTATATTCTCTATCTTTTTAATTATATTATTTTCTATTATTATATTTTTTTCTAGTTTAGAAAGTTCTTTTAATATTAGATATGCTTGGTTATATCCTCTTTCTCTATACCTATATTTATGTAATGGTACCGGAATTATATAGTCATATTTTTGTATATATTCCATAACTTTTTTATTTTTATATATTATTTGTGCAAAAAATTTATATAAATACGCATGATCTTTAAATTTATATTTTCTTATTATATCTTTAATTATTCCACTATATTTGCAAATGTGCATATGTTCATCATAATAAATTCCTGATCTGTTTAAAAAACATTTTCTATTTGGATAAATTGTGTATTCTAACTTTATTTTGCATTTATTACATATTATTTCGTCACAAATCTTGTCACATATAGCACAAGTTTGTGGAAAAAATAAATTGGAGACCATATTTAAAAAATCCATTTTTTCTCCTTATAGCCCCCAACTTCTTTTACTATCTAAAAATTTAAATTAAACTTAGAGTTTATATAATTACTCTATCATTTTTAATTTATATTCTAAACCTGTATTTCTTATTTTTGTATCTGCATTTTGTATCATAAATTTTACTACATTGTCGTTTCCAATTAATATTAATAATTTTTTAGCTCTCGTTAATCCTGTATATAGTAAATTCCTTGTAAGTAGCATTGCAGAAGATTGCGTTACTACTACTATTACAACATCAAATTCACTTCCTTGTGCTTTATGAACTGTTATAGCATATGCGTGTTCTATTTGGTCCATATCTGAAAATGCGTACCATGCTTCTTTTTCATCATCGAATAATATTTTTATTTGTTTATTTATAAAGTCTATTTTTACTATTTTTCCAATTTCTCCATTAAATATACCGGTTCCAGTTTCATAGTTTAAATTATAATTACTTCCTTTTTCCCAATATATATCGTAATTATTCTTTACTTGCATTACTCTGTCGCCTTCTCTAAAAATTATATCTCCTATCTTCTTTTCGTTTTTATTATCTTCTGATGGGTTTAGCTCTTCTTGTAATCTTTTATTTAATTCTTTTGTTCCTAGCATTCCCTTTTTAGTTGGCGATAAAATTTGAATATTTTCGAAAAAATTATAATTCCCAAAATTTTCGAGTCTTCCTTTGCATAAAGAAATTAATTGTGTAAGCATTAATTCTTGGCTTTTTTCTTTTATGTAAAAAAAGTCATCTTTTAATTCTTGTTGTTCTTCTTTGTCTAAAAAATATTCTCCATCATTTACCCTATGCGAATTAACAATTATCTTACTTTGTGCTGCTTGTCTAAAAATTTCATCTAAGAATATAGTTTTTACTCTTTCTGAGTTTATAATATCTTTTAAAACACTACCTGGCCCAACAGATGGTAATTGGTCTGTATCTCCTACTAATATAAGTTTAGTTCCTTGGTATATTCCACTTAATAAGTAGTTCATTAAATAAATATCTACCATTGAAGCTTCATCTACAATTATTACATCTGCATCTATTGGTGCTACTTCGTAATTCATAATTGTAAATTCATTTTCTTTTTCTATCTTTCCTATTTCTAGCAACCTATGCAATGTTTTTGCTTCTTCACCTGTCATTTCTGTCATTCTTTTTGCTGCTCGTCCTGTTGGTGCACATAATACAACCTTTTTGCCATGAGTTTTATAAATTTCTATTACATTTTTTATAATAGTTGTTTTCCCTGTTCCTGGACCTCCTGTTATTATTACAACATTATTAGAATTTACAGCTTGTATTGCTTCTTTTTGTTTTGATGATAATTTTATATTTCCTACTTTTTCTATTTTTTCCAGTTCATTATTAAATCCAGATATCTTTTTTATATTTTTTGCAGAATCCAATACTATTAGCTTGTTTGCAATATTAGCTTCTGCCTCATATAATTCTTTACTATAAACCCAACTTTCATCTTCTCTTTTTTCTATAACTATTTCTTCTTTTACGTTTAAGTCTATTAAACAATGTTCTATATCGTCATTTTCCACTTTTAAAAGTTCTTTAACATACTTTATTAAGTTTTCTTTTAATGTACAACAATGTCCATTATATGTAATTTTTAATAAACTATATTTTATTCCACACTTAATTCTTTTGTAATTATCTATGCTAAATCCATTTTCTAACGCATATTTATCTAATTTAGCAAAATCCACTCCTTTTACCAAATCTATTAATATATAGGGATTTTCTTCTATTTCTTCTATCGTCTGTGTTCCTAGTTTTTTATATACGTTTTTTGCATTTGCAGGACTTATTCCAAAATTATCTAAAAAACCTACAATTTGCCAAAGTTCCCAATTTTCTACAAAGCATTGTGCCATTTCTATTGCTTTCTCTTTAGTTATCCCTTTTATTTGGGTTAATTTTTCTGGATCGAATTTGAATACATTTATTGTATCTTCCCCAAATAATTTTACTATTTTTTTTGCTGTTGCTGGTCCAATTCCTTTAATTGTACCATTTGATAAATATTTTTCTAATGCTTCTAATGTCTTAGGCATTATTTTTTCAAATGTTTCCACTTTAAATTGCATACCATATTCTTTATGTGTAACAAAATTACCAATTACTTTTATGGAGTCTCCCTCTATTAAGAATGGCATATATCCTACTATTGTAATTGTATCCTCTTCTGTTTCTAGTATTCCTATTAAATAGCTATTAACTTCATTTTGATATATTATTTCTGTTAGTTGTCCTGTAAGCTCCACATTTTCCCTCTTTTCTATAGTTTAATTAGTTAAACTAATAATATAAAGATTTTATCACATTAGTAAAATATTAACAAATTTATTTCGAAATTTCATCCATTATTTCTTTGCATTCATTCCAGTCTGAGGCTTTTATAAAATTATAATCTTTAGATAATTTCGAAATTATTTTATATGTATCATCACTTGAATCTAAGTCTACCATTATTATTCCTTTGCTTAGTTCTTCTTTTCCATATAGTACTTTACAAATTATATTTCTTGTAAAACATTCTATTCGTTCTTCTTGATTTTTTGCTGCTATTATTACATATATTCCATCTTGTTTAAATTTTGTACAAGAAAAATAATATCTTATTTCTTTTAAGATTTCTATTAAACCATATAAAGCAAATGTCCATAATATTGCATTTATTATAAATTCCTGCATAATATCACCTTCTTATATATTATATGTTTTTTATTTTCGTTCGTGATAAGCTAATTTATGTAAGTTTTAATAAAAATCTTAATAATATAAAAAGCACTCTGCTTATAAACAAAGTGCTACTGTATATAAATGAAGAGGGCTATTCTTCTAAATTATATTTTTATTATTTTCTTGTTTTTCCATCTAATGCATCAAGATTATCTAATGCTTTACCTGTTCCTAGTGCTACACAAGAAATAGCGTCTTCTGCTATCATTACATTTATTCCTGTTTTTTCTTGTAATAACTTGTCTAGACCATCTACTAAGCATCCGCCACCTGTCATGTATATTCCTCTATCGCTTATATCTGCTGCAAGTTCTGGTGGTGTTTTTTCTAATACAGAATGTACTGCGTCTACTATCATCATTGCTGGTTCTATTAAAGCTTCTAGCATTTCACTAGAATATACTGTAATTGTTTTTGGTAGACCAGTTGATAAATCTCTTCCTCTTATATCCATCTCGACATCTTGTATTTTTGGATATACACATCCTATATTTATTTTTAAGTCTTCTGCTGTTCTTTCTCCTATCATTATATTGTGTTTTCTCTTTATATATCTTACTATTGCTTCATCTAGTTTATCTCCTGCTACTTTTAAAGATGTGCTTACAACAGAACCACCTAAAGAAATTACAGCAACATCTGTCGTTCCACCACCAATATCTACAATCATATTACCACATGGTTTAGATATATCTATTCCAGCACCTATTGCTGCTGCTATTGGCTCTTCTATTAAGTATACTTTGCGAGCTCCTGCTTGTGAAGCTGCATCTATTACTGCTCTTTTTTCAACTTCTGTTACTTGAGAAGGTATACATATCATAATTCTTGGCGCAAATATGAACTTTCCACACACTTTATTTATAAAATATTTTAACATTTTTTCTGTAACTGTGTAATCTGATATTACTCCATCTCTTAATGGTCTTGTAGCCACGATATTTCCTGGTGTTCTTCCTAACATTCTTCTCGCTTCTTGACCCACTGCAAGAACATCTCCAGAAATTTTATCCACAGCGACAACTGCAGGCTCTCTTAAAACTATACCTTTGCCTTTTACATATGCAATTACTGTAGCTGTACCTAAATCGATTCCTATATCTTGACCAAAACCAAACATTCATATTCTCCTTTTCTTTTATTATTACAAGTCTGTTACGATTATATTACAAAAAATTAAAAATAGCAATAAAAATATTTATATATTTTAAATATTTTTATTGCTTAAATTATATTACAATGTTATTAATAAAATTTCAAGTATTTTTTATAAGTTTAGCATATTTAGAAAGGAAATAGTCCAAATAAATATCCTACTGGCATATAGTAAACTACAATTAATCCTCCTGCTAAAAGAGCTAATTTTTCTGTTTGAGTAAGTTCTACATCTATTGGATTTAATAAATATTCTGGAGCTGTATCTGACATAGAAATTTCTACTTTTTCTGTTCCTTGGCACTTATATTTTATTGTAAAATATTGACTTTCGTTTGGCTCTAATTTAAATATCTTAGCATAACCTGTATTTATATTATTTTCGTATTCTGAATAGCAATCTAGTTTAATATATTTATTTTCTATTGTACTACCTGTCGTATTTGTTATATTTCCATATATATATCCATTCGCATTTGTAGCTTTAGAATCTATTATTTCTATTTTTGGATTTTCAAATAATACTTTACATTCTTTTGGCTTATACATTGATATTATTAATAATTTCGAAATAATAGAAACTATAATAAATGCTCCTATTAATGCTAATGCGTATTTAAGGTATCTCTTAAATTTGTCCATTTTTTGCTCCTTTTTCTTTTATTTTCCTTTATATTATATAATAGTATACATAAATTGTAAATATACTATTATATAAATTCTCCTACACTCTCTAACATATATTCGTATATAGAATCTATTGTACCTGCTAAATATATTATGTCATCATTAGTAATGTTTTCTTCCTCTATTTGGTTATACTCTGCATTTATGGCTATCATTTCGTTAAATAATTTCTCGTCTTTTTCTTTATAAGTATTTATTATATTTATAACTGTTGATTGTTCTAAATTTATATTATATTTATGTTTTATGTATTTTATATTTATATATTCTAAAATTGTTGCTAGTTTAAAATAGGCTTCTTTATTATTTCCTTTTTTAATTAATTCCCTTATTTTTATTAACTTTTCTTTTAAATAATTATTAGTTTCTAATTTATTTGTAATTTCTTCCCCCATTATCTTCCATCTCCTTCGTCTTTTCTATGTATAATATCTATTTCTTCTTTTGTTAAACCTGCTTTTACAGCAATTTCGTGAGCTTCTTTCTTTGATTTTAATTTTTTTAATGATTCTATTAGCTCTTCTGTACTTTTTGATAAAAAGCTTTCTTGATATTTTGAAGCTCTATCTGATAATAAAACATTTTCCGTTTGATATATAGGATATGTATATTTATATTCGGATAATGAAGTTATTAATTCTGGTGCATATATGTGTACAGACATTTGACCAAAGCAAGGTATATCTATAACAAATATATTTTCTTCTTTTTTAGTTTTTCCGTTTCGTATCTTTGCTAAACCAAATGACTGATCTTTATCTTCTTTAAGAAGATCTATACTTTCTGCAATTGCCTCATCTTTTACTGCCATACTATTTATATAAGCTTTAGCTAATACATCATATCCCATTTGTTTTAATTTAGATATTTGTTCATTTCCAATTCCTTTTTTTGTCAATTGCATTTTAGCAATTTTAGTAGCTTTGTTGTTCATATTCTTCTCTGCTATAAAATATCTGTGTAAAGATAATGTTATACTATTTATTTCACTTTCATTAAAATCATACATTAAAGTTTCAAATTCTTCATTTTCTATATTCTCTTTTGTAATCATATCACTTAATAATTTCTTTTGTGCTGTTCTACAAACATGTGCTATTTTATTTGCATAAAATATTTCTAATGCTTTCTCTGTTACTGGAATTCCTTCTGCAGCTTCAATTACATCATGCAGTTTAAAATCTTTTTCTAATTTAATTTGTTTATTTTTTGGCTTTTTGCTTTCAATATCTCTAAAATCCAATTTATATGTACTATTTATTGTTTCGATTGTTTTAGCAATAAGCTCTAATCTTTCTATATTATTTAAAGAAATGTAATTAGGTAACTCGAATTTATACCCTTCGTTCTTAAAATATTTTACAATTCCATTATTTTTTTGCATTCTAATTTCTCTATTTAGTCTTGCATAATTTATTCCTTCTTTGCCCATATACATCACCTTTTTATATAAATTGAGGCAGGTCTTTTCATCCCCGCCCCTCAACTAATTCTTTTACCTGATCCCGATATGCTTTTAGCATATCAAGAGTTTCTGGTGAATCTTCTTCTAATAAGTCCCGTACTGCTGCTGTTATTCCCATTAACTTTGCTTCAATAGACAAAATTTTTAAAGAATTAGTTCCTTCTGGAGGAGTCTTTATGAACCCATCAATTAATGAGTTTATTTCAGACACCAATGTTGTATTTCCATTCCCCATATGTATTTCCTCCTATGTGTATATTATACTGTTACCTTTTTTATTATAACATATTTTTCTACTTATGTAAATTTATATTAAAAAAGTGTGTAATTAACTTGTAATAATGTCACAACATAATCAGATAAATATTTTTTAAGAGATTTTTAGATTATTTAATAAAAAAAAGAGCTTCTCTTTTACACTTGTATAAGTGTAATTTGAAACTCTTTTAATATTTAAAAATTATATTTTTAATATTCCACCAACTGTTTTGTTAACAGCATATTTTGATTTTTCTTTGCTCATTATTTGTGGTCCACCACATAAAACAGCTGTATCTCCTTCTTCTAGATTTCCTAATTCTATTAATTTTGCTACACCCTTTTCAATTGTGTCATCTATATCTGCTCCGTCTTTTACTAGAACTGGGTATACATTCCATACTGGACCTAATTGGTTATATACTTTTTCTGAATCTGTTATAGCAAATATTGGGCAAGCTGCTCCATAACCTGCTAATCTTCTTGCAGAATTTCCTGTATGTGTATAATCTATTATAGCATCTGCTTTAATATCTCTTGCTGTAACACATGTTGTATATGCTGCATGAGATTCAATATCTGCTTCTGCAACATTCCAATCTTTTTTAGTAAATCTTTTCCAATAGTTTATTGTAGGTTCTACACTTTTTGCTATTTTTACCATTGCATTAACACAGTCTAATGGATAGTCTCCCATAGCTGTTTCACCAGAAAGCATTATACAACTTGTACGATCGTAAATAGCGTTTGCAACATCACTTACTTCTGCTCTTGTTGGTAATGGGTTGTTTGTCATACTTTCTAACATTTGTGTAGCTGTTATTACTAATTTTCCTTCTTCGTTACATCTTTTTATAAATCTTTTTTGTACAACTGGTACTTGTTCGAATGGAACTTCTACAGCCATGTCACCACGAGCTACCATGATACCATCACAAGCTGCTAAAATTTCTTCGAAGTTATCGATTCCTTCTTGGTTTTCGATTTTTGCTAGAATTTTAACGTTTTCTCCACCGTTATCATCTAATACTTTACGCATTTCTGCTATGTCTTCTTTTGTTCTTACAAAAGATGCAGCAACATAGTCAAATCCTACTTTTGCACCATTTGATAAGTCGTTTATATCTTTAGGGCTTAAGAATGGTATTTTTACAGAAACACCTGGTACATTTATACTTTTTCTTGAACCAGCTCCTCCACCATTTAATACTGTTCCTACGATATCTTTTCCTACTATTTCGTCTACTCTTACTTGAATTTTTCCGTCATCAATTAAAATTAAGTTTCCTGGTTTTACATCTTTGTATAAATCTTTGTAAGATAAAGATGTTCCTTCTTCATCTCCTAATCTATCTTCATAAAAGAATGTATATTTTTGACCTTCTTTTAATTCTACTTTTACATCTCTTCCTACTTTATTTAAAGCTGTTCTTATTTCTGGTCCCTTTGTATCTAACATTACAGAAACTGGTAGACCTAATTCTTTTCTTATTTCAAAAAATCTTGCTATTTTGTCTTTTTGTTCCTCATAATCTCCATGAGAAAAATTAATTCTTGCAATAGACATTCCAGCTTTCATTAATTCATCCATTCTATTTTCTACTGCTGGTCCTATTGTACATACAATATTTGTTTTTCTTAAATTTCTTTCTTTCAAAATAATTACCTCCTAGAATTGACACTATTTAGTATTATAGCATATATTTTTCGCCTTAACAATACATTTTTCTACATTTTTTAATTTTTATTTAGTGCTTCATCCATAACTTTACTTAAGTATTTCATGCTGTTTAAACATTGTTCCATTGTATTCCCTGTAGCCCCTATCTCCATTATAGTTGCAGCTTTTGCCACATGTTGATTATATCTTGAATTTCTCACCATTATTGGTTTAAACAAACCTGGGTATAGCTCATTCCCTTTTTCAACAATTTTTATAGCATATTTCAAATTCTGAACCCATTCTTTGTGTGTAAGTCCACCTCCATCTGTTCCTATTACAAACATTATTTGTGCTACATAATCATCTCCAATCTTTACCGTTGGTGCGTATTCCCCTGCTTCTCCTACTGCATCTCTATGCAAATCTATAACAATTTGTGCATTTGGGTTTGCTACCAAATCATTCTTTATACTGCTAAGTGATCTATTGTAAGAGCCACTATATGCAGGGTAATCATGGTAAGTTTCGTTATGTATTACATTAAACCCATAATTGGTTAATCTATTTTTTAGTTCTCTTCCTACTCTTACAACAGAAAAGTTTAAATCTGTTGTTCTAAAATTTCCACTTGGTGAATATTCAAATCCTGCACTTTGTGTATAGCTCTCACATGTATGTGTATGATAAATAATAACGTCTTTTTTATTTTCTAATTCTATATTTTGAGTTAACATTTCCTCTGTTAATTCGTATTTGGACTCATTTTTTATTTTTACTCCTTTATATTCGTTTGTATATTTATTGTTTATATTTCCACCAGATACAATTTCTGTATTTACTTCCGTCTTTGCCTCTTCTATTTCCTTCTCTTCTTTTGCAATTTCTATGTTATTATTTACTTCATTTTTTGTTTCTTCCTCTTTTTTCTCTTTTTCTTTTATATATTTACTCATTTGTAATTCTGCAGTTAACATCTTTTCTGTATTATCCCTATCCATACTTTTAAATTCTTTTAGCGAATTACCATTAGCCAAAATTATAGTATCTTCTATAAGAGGAACTAACGATACTTCTTTTATTTTTTCCTTTCCAATACCTATTATTTTTATAGTCGTCATTAATAAAAATGCTATTATTCCAAAAGATATAATAGCATTTTTGGCCTTTATTACTTTTACATTTACCATAAATTCTTTTCACCCTTGTACATATATATATTTATATATATATTCCAGTTGTAAAAAAATATGACAAATATTAAATAATATTTTAAAAAAGTATGGCTAAAATTTTCTAATAAAAAATCCCTTTATTAATTTTTTCAATTAACAAAGGGTAAATTTTAATTATTTATATTTTTTACTATTTCTTCTGCTTCCATATTAATTTCTTTTTCTTCTCCGGTTTTCATATTTTTTAATTTTATTTTGTTTAAACTTATCTCATCATCACCTATAACAATTACATATGGTATTTCTAATTTATCTGCATATTTAAATTTTGCTTTTAATTTTTTATTATTTAAATAAATTTCTGTATTTATTCCTAGTTTTCTTATCTCTGTTGATAATTGTATTGGTTTTTCTAAATTATCTGTTATTGGAATAATTAAAATGTCTGAAATAGATTTCTTTTCTGCTTTAACTATATTTAGCTCATTTAACTTATAAAAAAGTCTAGTAAGCCCTATAGATATTCCTACTCCTGGTAAGCTTTTTTCTGTATAATATTCTGCCAAGTTTTCATATCTACCACCAGAACATACACTTCCTAATTCTCTATAATTGTTTAAAAATGTTTCGTATACTGTTCCTGTATAATAATCTAATCCTCTAGCTATTGTTAAATCTACTTTAAAATTAGCTTCTGGAACTCCAAATAATCTTACATTTTTTACTACTGTTTTTAATTCTTCTAAACCTTTTTTATAAACCTCGTTATCTATTCCTAAATTTTCTAGTTTTTCTATCTTTTCATCTGATGTTCCTTCTATCTCTATAAAATCTATTATAAATTTTATTTGTTTTTCTTCTACTCCTATTTTTTGTAATTCTTCAATTACAGCTACTTTTCCTATTTTATCTATTTTGTCTATAATTCTTAAAATTTCTGTAGAATTTTCTTTTTGATTTATTCCTTCAAATAAACCATTTAAAATTTTTCTATTATTTATTTTAATAGTAAAATCTTCAAATCCTAATTCTCTAAATAAGTTATAAATAACACTTGGTATTTCTGCATCATTTATTAAATCTAGTTCTCCATCACCAATTATGTCTATATCACATTGGTAAAATTCTCTATATCTACCTTTTTGTGCACGTTCACCTCTATATACTTTTCCTATTTGATATCTTCTAAAAGGAAAACTTAAACTTCCATAATTTTTAGCTACATATTTGGCAAGTGGCACTGTTAAGTCAAATCTTAACGCTAAATCGTTTTCACCTTTTTGAAATCTATATATTTGCTTTTCTGTTTCTCCTCCTGCCTTTGCAAGTAAAACTTCTGCTGATTCAATTATTGGTGTATCTAATGGTAAAAAACCAAATTTTTCATATGTCTTTTGAATTTTCTCTTTCATCTGATTAAATAAAATCTGTTCATTTGGTAATAATTCCATAAAACCAGATAATGTTCGTGGTTCTATTCTTTCCATATCTCTCACTCCTTATTTTATTAGTCTATATTTGGTTTTGATTCCAAATATATTGGTTTTTCGTCTCCTATTCTTGTTGGTTTTCCATGGCCTGGATATACTATTGTTTCGTTCGGCAATATTAATAATTTTTTTATTATAGAATTCATGATATCATCAAAATTACTTGTTGGTAAATCTACTCTTCCCCATGCACCTTTAAATAATGTGTCACCTGAAAATAACATACCTTCCTCTTTGCAATAAAGTGATGTTCCATCGTTTGTGTGACCTGGTGTATGAATAACTTTAAATTCCATATCTCCTACATGTAATATGTCTTCATCATCTACAATAGCATCTTCTTTCACATTTAATGGTGGTATTCCAATATATTCTGAAAGTATAGGTGTTCCATTCTTTAAGTTTTCTCTTCCATTTCTATGTATTAAAACTTTACCACCTTTACTATTTTTTAATTCGTTTACTCCATTAATATGGTCAGCATGGCAATGTGTTAAATATATATATTCTAATTTTGCATTTAGATTTTCTAAAATTTCTATTATTTTTTGCACATTACCAGCTGGGTCTATTACTATTGCTTCTTTCTTCTTCTCATCTATAACAATATAACAGTTAGTTTCTCCAACAAATTTCATTTGTACCTTTATTCTTTTTAGTATCATAAAAACTCCTTTATTTCTTTCTTGCTACTTCGTATACGCTATCTATTTTTCTTAGTTCTTTTAATACTTTATTTAATTCTTCTATGTTCTCTACTTCTATAGTTATTTCTATTGTTGCAATATGTTCTTTAGTAGTCTTAGAATTTAATGCAATCAACTTTGTCTTTACATTTCCTAAAACTTGAATAACCTCTGCAAGTAAACCTGCTCTGTCGTTTGCAAACACAGTTATATCAACATTATAAGCTGCTGTTTCTTCTGTGTACCAATAAACATCTATAATTCTATCTTCTTCTTTTATTAAATCTTTTACGTTTACACAATCTGTTCTATGTACAGAAACTCCTCTACCTTTTGTAATATATCCTATTATATTATCACCTGGTACTGGGTTACAACATTTAGAAAGTTTTACTAAACAATTATCTATTCCTTTAACAACTACACCTGTATTAGATGGTTTTATATGCTTTCTTTTACTTGTTAGTTCTTCTATCTTTTGCTCTATATTTTCTTCTTTATGTGCCTTTCTGTATTCTTCTAACATCCTAGATATAATTTTAACTGGTGATATAGCTCCAAAACCAACACTTGCATACATCTCTTCTAAGTTTTTAAATTTATATCTGTCTAGTGCTGCATTTATATAATCTTGTTTAAATAATTCATCATGGCTTATACCTATTCTTTTTATTTCTTTTTCTATTAAGTCTTTTCCTTTTTCTATATTCTCTGTTCTTTGTTCTTTTTTAAACCATGATTGAATTTTGCTTTTTGCTTTAGTTGTTTTTATAAATTTAAGCCAATCTCTACTAGGGCCTTTTTGTGAGTCGGATGTCATAATCTCTATTATATCTCCACTCTTTAATTTTGTTATTATTGGCATCATCTTGCTATTTATTTTGCAACCAACCATATGGTTTCCTATTTCTTCATGAATACTATATGCAAAATCTATTGGTGTTGCTTCTCGAGGTAGTACTAATATTTTTCCCTTTGGAGTAAATACATATACTTCATCTTCAAATAATTCTGTTTTTAACGTATTTAGAAATTCTTGTGGATCTTTCATGTCTTGTTGCCATTCTAATGTTTCTCTAAGCCATGAAAGTTTGTCGTTTGTAACTTCTACTACTTGTTTTCCTTTTTTTCCATAATTTGCTTCTTTATATGCCCAATGAGCTGCTATACCATATTCTGCAATTCTGTGCATTTCCCAAGTACGTATTTGTACTTCGAATGGTGTTCCCTTTTCACCTAATAATGTTGTATGTATAGATTGGTACATATTAGGTTTTGGTACTGCTATATAATCTTTAAATCTTCCTGGCATTGGGCTATACATTTCATGTACAACTCCTAAGGCAGTGTAACAATCTTTTACAGAGTTTACTAATATTCTTAATGCAAATAAGTCATAAATTTGGTCTAAAGTTTTATTATCTCTTTTCATTTTTCTATATATAGAATATAAATGCTTTGCTCTACCTGTTACTTCTGCTTCTATTTTTTGTTTCTTTAGAGCTCCTCTAATGTCTCCCATTATCTTTTCTATAAATTTTAGTCTTTCTTCTCTTTTTTTATCTATTCCCTCAACCAATTCTCTATATTCTTCTGGATATAAATATTTAAAAGCTAAATCTTCTAGTTCCCATTTTAAAGAATATATTCCTAAACGATTTGCAAGCGGAGCATATAGTTCCATTGTTTCTTTCGCATTTGCAATTTGTCTATCTCTTCTTAGATATTTTAACGTACGTAAATTATGTAGTCTATCTGCTAATTTTATTATTATAACTCTAATATCTTTTCCCATTGCAAGAAACATTTTTCTATAGTTTTCTACTTGACGTTCTTCTGTACTTGCTTGGTATCTTAATTCTCCAAGTTTTGTAACTCCTGCTACCATATTAGCAATTTCTTCTCCAAAATCTCTTACTAAGTCTTCGTGTGTTACTTCTGTATCTTCTACAACGTCGTGTAATAATGCTGCACAAATTGTAGATTCATCTAATCCTATATCTGCTAAGATGTAGGCTACTTGTAGTGGATGTATTATATATGGTTCTCCCGACTTTCTGCATTGTGACCCATGGTTTTCTTTTGCATAATTGTATGCTTTTAAAATTATTTTTGTATCTGCCCATCTCTTCTTTTGTTTTACCAAACTAATTATATCTTCTATTGTTTTATTTTGTACTTCTGACATAAGCAATCCCCCTTTATTTAATAGCTTTTTCTAATGTCTTTTACATTTATTTGTATAGAGCTAAATCCATTAAAACTATTGATTTCTAATGTTCCTACAACATCTATCTTATCTCCAATTCTATATTCTTCTGCCAAGAATCCTATATCAAATCCTATAGCATTAATTACAAAATTTTCATCTCTTAAAGTAAGTTTTAAATGTCTTCCTTCTGAAAGTGCTCTTATTGAATCTATTTTTAAATTTTTTATTAAGAATAATGGTACTTTATTAGCCTCTCCAAAAGGCTCTAATATACTTAAGTCTTTTATTAAGTCCATATTAATATCTTTTAACTTTAATTCCTCATCTATATAAATAACTGGTTTTAATTCTTTTATATTATTTTCTTTTGCAATTTGTTCGAATCTTTCTTTAAATTTTTCAAAATTCTCTTTTTTTAATGTAAGGCCAACAGCCATAGAATGTCCACCATATTTTTCGAGTAAATCATCGCATTTTGTTAAACTTGCATATAGGTCAAAACCAGGTACACTTCTTCCTGAGCCTTTTGCTATATCATCTTCAAAACTTAATAATATACTTGGCTTATAATATTTGTCTGTTACTTTAGATGAAACAATACCTATAACTCCATGATGCCAATCGTTTCCACCTACAACTATTGAATCATTTTCATCTAAATTATTACGTTCTATTTTTTGTACTACTTCTTCATATATATTCTTTTCTGTAGATTGTCTTAAGCTATTATAATCGTTTAATTCTTTTGTAATTTCTACTGCATTTTCTAAATTATTTGCTAGAAATAAATTTAGTGCTTCTTCTTCATGCCCCATTCTACCACAAGCATTTATTCGTGGTGCAACTCCAAACGAAATTGTATTGGAATCTATTTCTTTATATCCTGAACTTTTTATTAACTCTCTTAATCCTAAGTTCTTCGTAACTTTTATTAGCATTAATCCAAGTTTAGCAATAGTTCTGTTTTCACCTTCTAATGGAACTATATCTGCTATTGTTCCAACACATACTAAATCTAAATATTTTAAATATTCTTCAGGTTTTATATCTAATTTTATAGAAATTGCCTGAATTAATTTAAATACTACTCCTACTCCTGCTAGTGACCTAAATGGATATGTGTTATCTTTCCTTTTAGCATCTATTACAGCTATTGCATTTGGAAGTTTTTCGCCTACTTCGTGATGGTCTGTAACTATTATATCCATTCCTAAGCTTCTTACATATTCTATTTCATCTATTGCAGAAATTCCACAATCTACTGTTATTATTAAATTTATTTCCTTTTCTTTAATTTTGTCTATTGCAGACTTATTTAACCCATATCCTTCATGTAGCCTATTAGGTATATATGTATCTACAGTAATACCTCTGTCTAATAAATATTTCTTTAAAACAGTGGTACTAGTTATTCCATCTACATCATAATCACCATAAATTAATATTTTTTCTTTATTTTGAATTGCCTTTATTATTCTTTCTACTGCTATATCCATTTCTGTAAATAAAAAAGGATCAAAAAAATCATTTCTTGTAGGATTTATAAATATTCTTACATCTTCATCTTTTATTACATTTCTGTTAACAATTATTTTTCCTATTACTTTATTTAGATTATATTTATTACATATTTCATTTACTAATGTTTCATCAGAATTATAAAATTCCCATTTTTTTATCATTCACTTTCTCCTCATATTATACAATTTGTACAATATTGTATAACATTTCCTCTTTTTTTTAAAGAGGTTTACAATAATTTTATTAAACAAATTATAATATATAACATTATTAAATAAATTTTAGATGATATTAGTTTATAACAAGTATATTTTATACCTATATTATTTAATTTTTCATATTCTTCTATAATTTCTTTTGTTTCGTTTACACTATGCTCTTCTAAATATTCTTTTGCAATATATTTTGCTTTTGTCATTGCTTCTATTTCTAAATAACTTCTTATTATATAAAATACAATACTTAAAACTAAAAATATTGATGTAAATAGTATATAATTTTTTACTAATCCTGTTAATGTTAATATTGTTATTACTATCCAAAATACATTTAATAAATTTGTAAATATGTAGTTAAACCATAGAATTCTTTTTTCTTGTATAGAATGTACACATTCGTGCGCTATTGTCTGAATTCTTGTAAAAAACTTTTTATCCTTATTTAAGATAATTTTATCTGTAGCTATAAAATAGAAACAATTTGTATTTTCCTCTTCTTCTATTTTTACTTTTTCATTTTTCAGCTTTTTCAATATTTCTTTACAAATTTCTACATTATCTGGAAGTTTTTGCGTTTTGCTATTTAAACTATCATTTTCGGCAATTTTCATTATCTCTTTTTTATTAGTATTTAAAAGTATTTTTAGGATAATTTGTGTAATAACAATTGTTATTAAAATTATTAGAAGTTCCATATAACAAAATAAGGGATATACAATATATCCCTTTCCCCCTTACTATTTTATTCTATAACGTCTTTTATTGCTTCGCTTATTATTTTATTTATATCTGTTACCATTACACTAAATCTCATTTCTGATTCTAAGTAATTTTTAGCAACTTCGTTTTGGTATAACTCTGTATATAAGTTTTGTAATTTGATGCTTAATTCATTTGAATTTGTTTCACCTTTTAGCATTGCTTTTTGCATTTCTACTCTTAGTTTGTCAAATTCTTCAATTTTATTTTTTACTTCTGCATTAGATTCTATTTGCTCTCTTGCATTTTTATATGCTTTATACTCTTCTGTTAATTTTATTTCTGATGCTAATTTATTAGCTGTATCATATATATTCATTGCTTAGCCTCCTTTTTAAGCATATGCATGTCTTTTTTTGAAACTTAATAAATTTGTAATTTCTCCTTGTGTATTTTTAGCTTTTTTAGTTTTTCTAGCTTTTTCTTGTTCTAATTCTCTTCTTTGTTTTTCTGCCATTGTTTGACATATTGCTTTTTGATATATAAAATGTGTATCTTGAGCTATTTTATTCCAATTGTATTGTGCTTTTACTTTTGCTTTAGCTGCTCTTGAAACTTCTGCACCTAAACCTGGATTATATAATAATTCTAATATAGAGTCTGCTATTGAATTTGGATTGCCTGCATAACTCTTCATTCCATTTTCCCTATGTTGTACTATTTCATTTAATCCTCCAACATCTGAAACTACAACTGGTGTTCCAGATAGCATTCCTTCTAATGCTACTACTCCAAATGGTTCATATGTACTTGGGAATACTGCTACATCTGCACATTTATACATTTTAGTAACTTGGTTTAAATTTAAGTACCCTGTAAAGTAAACTTTATTTTCTATGTTTAGTCTTCTAACTTCATCTCTTAATTCGTCTATCATTCCACCTTTTCCAGCTATTATTAGCTTTGAATCATGATATCCATTTAGTACTTTTGGCATTGCTGCTATTAAATTTTGTATTCCTTTTTCGTAAACTAATCTTCCTACATAAAGAATTATTTTTTCATTGTCTGCTGCATATTGTCTTCTAAAGTTATAATCTTTTTCTACTCCATTATATAAATTCAAATTAACTCCGTTTGGTACTACATTTATTTTTTCATATGGTAATCCAAATAATCTTTGTAATTCGTTTTTCATATAATTACTATTTACTATTACCTCTGTAGATTCGTATGTTAGCATCCATTCTGTATCATTTATATATCTTTGTACTTCGTCATGTATTCCAGAGTTTCTACCTGCTTCTGTTGCATGTATTGTTGCTATAATTGGTATTTTAAAAGAATCTTTTAAAGTTTTTGCTGCATATGCAACTAACCAATCGTGTGCATGTATTACATCAAATGGGCCTTCTTTATTTATTATTTCTGTAGCTTTTGAAATTAAGTTAAAGTTTAATTGCATTATCCAATCTATAAAATTATTTGGATTTATCATATAGTTATTTACTCTATATACTTTAACTCCATTATCATCTTCAAAGTCTTCTACATTCCCTTCTTTATAAGTAACTACTGTTACTTCGTGACCATCTTTTATTAATCTATGGGATAAATCGTGCACTACTCTTGCAATTCCGCCTACTACCCTTGGTGGATATTCCCATGTTAACATTAAAATTTTCATTTACATAAGCCCCTTTCGATATACATTTTCTTTCGTATTTTTCATTTAAACATATTGGTTTATATTGTATATAACTTTTATTAAAATGTAAATAACTTTTTGCAAAATATTGTGTTTTTTTGTTGTTTTTTTATATTTATTTTTTTCACTTTTTTATTTTGTTATTAATATAATTTAAAAGACAATATTTTTATAAAAAAACCTTTAAAGTGGTATATATTTTTGTTTTCTACATAAAGTTGCTCTTTTTAGGTTATGTAATTTAGGAGGTGTTTTTATGTGTGGAATTGTTGGGTTTGTAAATTATAAAAACAATATTAAAAATCCCATTTCTATACTTAATGAAATGAATCATTCTCTTATAAATAGAGAACCCTGCGAAGAAAAAACTTATATTTCTTCTCCTGCTTATTTAGCTTATAAAAAATCAGCTATAATTAGCAAAACAGATAACTTTCAATATATGACTACTATATATAATGAAAATGAATATTCTATTGCATATAGTGGGCAAATATATAATGCCTTAGAAATACAAGCAAATCTTATTGAAAATGGTTTTTGCTTTAAATCTAATTCCGATATGGAAGTTTTACTAAAAGCTTTCATTTTCTATGGTTATGATGTTGTTAAACATATTAATGGTACTTTTTCCTTTGCTATTTGGAATAAAAACAAAGAAGAATTATTTTTAGCTAGAGATCATTTTGGAATAAAGCCTTTATTTTATACTTTAAATAATAATACATTAGTATTTGCTTCTGAATTAAAAGCTATTTTTAAATATCCAACTGTAGAAAAAGTTGTCGATTCTACTGGTATCTGTGAACTGTTTCGGAATTGGCCCTGCACATACGCCTGGTGAAACTGTTTTTAAAAATATATACGAACTTAAACCTGCTCATTTTGCAATTTTTAATAGATATGGTCTATTTACACATAGATATTGGAATTTTGTAAGTAAACCACATTTAGATTCTTTTAGCGAAACTTGTATGAAGATAAAATTTTTATTGGAAGATAGTATAAAAAATCAATTAGTTTCAGATTCACCTGTTTGTACATTTTTATCTGGTGGATTAGATTCTAGTATAATTACTGCTTATGCAAGCAAATATTGTGAAAATAATGGTTTACCTACTCTTAACACTTTTTCTGTTGATTATTTAGACAATGATAAAAACTTTGTAAAAAGTGACTTCCAGCCTAATTCTGACAATTATTATATAAATTTAATGGTCGAAAAATATAAAACAAATCATACAAATATTATCTTGGATACTCCAGATTTGGCTAACTATTTAGAATCTGCTATGATTGCAAGAGATGTGCCTGGTATGGCAGATGTTGATTCTTCTCTACTTTTATTTTGTAAAAATGTAACGCCTTATAATAAAATAGCTTTAAGTGGTGAATGTGCAGATGAAATCTTTGGTGGATATCCTTGGTTCTTTAGAAATGATGCTCTAAATAGTAATACTTTCCCTTGGTCTATTGCTCTAAATGAAAGGCAACATTTGTTGCACCCTGATATCTCTAATAAAATTAATTTACAAGAATATATAGATTTTAGGTATAATGAAAGTTTATCTAATGTAGAAATTCTGGATACTGATTCTAAAGAAACTGCTGAAAAAAGGAAAATTTCTTATTTAACTTTAAATTGGTTCATGCAAACATTGTTAGATAGATCTGATAGATGTTCTATGTACAATGGTTTTGAAATACGTGTTCCCTTCTGTGATTATAGGATAGCTGAATATGTATGGAATATTCCTTGGGAAATGAAAGCTTATAAAGGACGTGAAAAAGGATTATTAAGACATATTATGAAAGATATTTTACCAAACGAAATTGTTGATAGGAAAAAGTCACCTTATCCAAAAACTCATAATCCTACTTACTTAAGAGCTGTTAAAAATATGCTTACAAAAATTATGAATAATAGTTCTGCTCCTATTAATAATATTTTAAATAAGAGCTATATCTTAGAAATATTAGAATCTGATGGTTCTGCTTTTACTAGACCTTGGTTTGGGCAGTTAATGACGCGGTCCTCAGCTTATGGCATATCTTTGTCAAGTTAATATGTGGCTTGAGAGATATCAACCTAAAATTGAAATATTATAAAATCTGCACCAACCAAAAGCAAGGACGCCAACATTTAGCGTCCCTGCTTTTTCCCTTATTCAAGGTCCTGTTTTACTTTTTCAAAAATTATCTTTTCTCCCTCTAACTTTGCTTCTACAGTTGAACTCGGTTTCATATCCAATATTTCCAAAAATTCAATTGGAATAGAAATAGTTCTGTTTCTGTTTAATCTACGAACCAATCCTATATAAGGTCTATTCTCTGCTGGTTCATTCCAATTAAATCTTTTGATTACCAAGTTGCCATATTCAATAGTAATTTCTACCTGTTGCTCTTCAAAAAGTCCTAACTCTTTGAAAAATGGCATTGGAATACGTACCCGTTTGTCTGTTCCTACTTTGCATTTGTACTTTGTCATAATTTTTTCCTCCTGTTTTAGAAAAGTTTTTGAAAAAATGTTAACGAGTTCTTATATCTATTATATCATTATTTACATAATTTTTCAATCATTTTTACTTTACATTAACAAATCTAGCTAATGTCTTTCCTTAACTTTTCTAATGCTATTCTTCTACTGCTAATATTATTTTTTTCGCTTTCATCTAATTCTGCTAATGTCCTTCCATCCTCCAGTTCAAATATTTCATCAAATCCAAAGCCATTCCTTCCTCTTGGCTTTTCTGCTATATATCCATTTAATATTCCTTTATATATTTTCTCATTTCCATTTTCATCTACATATGCAATACATGTTATAAATTTAACTTTTCTATCCTCTTTGCTAATACCTTTTAATTTATTTATTAAATAATTATTTCTTTCTTCTTGTGTTACTTCTTCTCCTAAAAATCTTGCTGTTTTTACTCCAGGGAAATTATTTAATACTTCTATACATATTCCACTATCATCTGCTATACTTGCTTTATTAGTTAATTTATGAATTTCTCTAGCCTTTTTTAAAGCATTTTCTTCGAATGTTTCACCATCTTCTTCTATTTCTATATCTATATTCATTTCGTTTAAAGTTTTTATTTTTTTGCTTTTTAATATTTCTTTAATCTCTTTTACTTTTCCCTTGTTATTAGTTGCTAAAACAATCATATATTTTTTCTCCTTCTATAGTAATATAGTTAAATCTCTAAATAATCATTTTCACAAACTTTATACATTAAGATTTTAAAGCCTGTTTACTATCCTATATTTCTTTTACATCATCTTCTAGTAAATAGCACATTTCCTCGTGTATTTGCACATCTTCGCTTATTTTATTTACATCTAGTTTTATATATTTTATGGTTCCGTTTGCAAGAACATTTCCTTCTAAATCTAATATTTGTGAATCTACAACAAAAAATTTGCTATTTTCTTTTATAACAATACCTTTACCTATAATTTCTGTATTGTATGGCACAGGTTTCCTATATTTAGTATCTAATGAAAGTGTAACTCCAAAACTTTCTTCTGTTCCTTCTTTTGCCCATAGTGCTCTTAGTCCCATCTCATCTAGCATTGCAGTAATTAGTCCTCCATGCACTCTTCCAGGATAACTTTGGTGTTCTTCTCTATATTTAAATTTTGTCATCACACTTCCGTCTTCCATATTATAAAATTGTGCTCTTAAACCATATTTATTATCCATACCACATATTGCACACATTCTACTATTTCTCTGTTTGCTTATTACTTTCATTATTTTCTCCAATCTTTATATTAAAATTTTTTCTTCTTACTATAAACAGGGATTTTAAGGACCGTCCCCAAAATCCCGATTACATTTTTTTCCATTATAATTTCAAGAAAACAAAACCTTGAGTCTAAGCTTTTAAATGTTTTTTCTACCATAGCTGTTCCTTTTCTTAAGGCTAGCTGAACCCTTTTGTAAAATTCTTTGTTTACCTTTTCTTGAAATTCATTCCAAGTTTCTATGTTGTCTTCCTGGATTTCACCTGCAATTTCTGAAAATGTTATTTTTCTTACATTTTCCTTTTTTGCAAATTTTCTTATCTTTTTGTTGTCAGATAAACCTATTAGTAGTATTAATGTCCGCTTTTTATCCATCTTTTTAAAATCTGGCTTTTTTTTGCATAAGTCCCCTTCTTTTGCTGCTACTGGAAATAGATCCACATACTTATTCTGAGTAAATTGTTCTTTTTCCATATTTTCTACCTCCTTGAAATATATTCACTTATAATTATAACATTTTTAATATATGCACTCAACTATTTATTAACATCATTAAAATTATCCGTATACATTTTTTACTTTTCTATTATATCTTTTACAACTTCTCCTGCTATAATTAACCCTGCAACAGAAGGTACAAACGATATACTTGCAGGGATCTTATAATCTCCATCTTTTGGTTTTACTGGTTCTTCTTTTGAATATATTACTTTTAATTTTTCTATTCCTCTTGTTCGTAATTCTTTTCTCATTACTTTTGCTAATGGACATACCGAAGTTTTGTATATATCTGCCACTTCAAATCTGGTTGGATCTAATTTATTTCCTGTTCCCATTGCAGAAATTATTGGAATATTAAGTTTATTCGCATTACAAACTAATTCTATTTTACCTGTTACTGTGTCTATTGCATCAACTATATAATCTATAGAATTATTTATCAAATTACTTCCTGGTAAATAAAATTCTATAGATGTTTCTACATTCGCTTTAGGGTTTATTTCTAAAATTCTTTGTTTCATAATATCTACTTTATTTTTACCTACTGTATTTATATTGGCATGTATTTGCCTATTTATATTTGTAATATCTATTGTATCATTATCCACTAATAAAAATTTTCCTATTCCTGCTCTTGCTAATCCTTCTGTAACAAAAGAGCCAACTCCACCAATTCCAAAAATTGCAACTTTAGCTTTGGTTAATTTTTCTAAATTTTCTTTTCCAATTAGTCTTTCTTCTCTACTAAATTGTTTATCCATATTTTCTCCTCATCTACTTAACATATATTCAGTTTTATTTACTTTTCCATATATTTATCTTTTATTAAAATTTCCATCTTAATTATAACTCTTATTACATATTATTAAAAGATGCAACAAAAAATTGTGCATCTTTTAGTTTTAGTAATATAAAATTATTTGCTGTTAAATTTGGCGTTTATTCTTATATTGTTTATCTCATTTTTTCCTTTATTTTCATTAATGTATTTAAAGCATCTATTGGTGTTAATGTATTTAGGTCTATTTTATCAATTTCTTGAGCTATTTCTGCCAATTTATAATTGTATAAATCTAGTTGTCCTGCTTGTACTTGTTTGTTTTCTTTTTCCAATTTTTTATTTCCTAAAATACTCTTTCTTTCTAAACTTCTTAAAATTTCATTTGCTCTTTTTAATACATCTTTTGGAACTCCTGCTAAACGTGCTACATGAACACCATAGCTTTCATCTGTTCCTCCTCTTACAATTTTTCTTAAAAAAATTACATCTTCTCCTTTTTCCTTAACAGCTATTGAATAATTCTTTATTCCATCTAGTTTATCTTCTAATTCTATAAGTTCATGGTAATGTGTTGCAAATAAAGTCTTTGCCCCACATTTTGCTTTATCTGCTATATATTCAGCTACTGCCCATGCAATAGATAATCCATCATATGTAGATGTTCCTCTTCCTATTTCATCTAAGATTACTAAACTATTTTTAGTCGCTTCTTTTAAAATGTCTGCAACTTCCATCATTTCTACCATAAAAGTACTTTGTCCCATACTTAGGTCATCAGATGCTCCAACTCTTGTAAAAATTTTATCTACAATACCTATATGAGCTTCTGTTGCTGGTACAAAACTCCCTATTTGTGCCATTAGTGTTATTAATGCAACTTGCCTCATATATGTAGACTTACCGGCCATATTAGGTCCAGTTATAATAGATAGCCTATTTTCTTCACCGTCCATATATGTGTCATTATCTATAAAACTTCCCATTGGAAGCATTTTTTCTATTACTGGATGTCTTCCTTCTTTTATTTCTATTTTTCCATTATCATCCACTATAGGCATACAATAATTCATATCTTCTGCTACTGTTGCAAATGATGCTAAAACATCTAATGTTGCAATAATCATTGCAGATGTTTGAAGTCTTTTTACATTTTTGGCAATTTCTTGTCTTATCTTTGTAAAAGCTTCATATTCTAAATTTATAACTTTATCTTCTGCACCTAAAATTTGATTTTCTAATTCCTTTAACTCTTCAGTTATATATCTTTCACAATTAGTTAGTGTCTGTTTTCTTATATATCTATCTGGTACTTGGCTAAAGTTTGACTTAGTTACTTCTATATAATATCCAAAAACTTTATTAAATCCTACTTTTAAATTTTTTATTCCTGTTTTTTCTTTTTCTGTAGCTTCTAATTGAATTAACCAATTTTTTCCTTCTGTGGTTGCTTTTTTTAGTTTATCTATTTCTTCGTCATACCCAATTTTTATTAATCCACCTTCTTTTACTGACATTGGTGGATCTTCCACTATAGAATTTTCTATTAATTCATAAATATCTTTAAGTTCATCTAAATTATTATATAATTCTTGTAGCATATTAGAATTTGTATTTTTTAATACTGCTTTTACTTCTGGTAGCTTAGATAATGAATTTTTTAAAGATATCATATCTCTACCATTTGCATTTCCATATGATATTTTACCAGCTAATCTTTCTATATCATATACTTTTTTCAAATTTTCTATTATGTCACCTTTTAATATTACATTCTCCTTTAATTCTTTAACTGCATTTAATCTTTTATTAATTTCATTAACTTCTATTAAAGGATCATTTATCCATCTTCTTAAATGCCTTCCGCCCATTGATGTTGATGTTTTATCTAAAACCCATAAAAGCGTACCTTTTTTGCTTTTATCTCTCATTTTTTCTGTTAGCTCTAAGTTTCTTCTAGCATTAATATCTAAAGCCATATATCTAGTTGTATTATAAATTACTATTTTATTAATATGTTCTAAACTAGTTTTTTGTGTTTGCTTTAAATATTCTACTAAAGCATTTATGCTTGCTACAGAAAAAAGTCTTTTATCCATATCTTTTATGTTGTTATTATTAGTATCTACCACATTATAATTCTCTTCTATAGAATTTATATCTTCTGTAAAAAACTTATCATTAAATCTAGTAAAATATATTTCGAATCTTTCTTTTATTTTATTAATCTCTTCTGTGCTATTATACATCATGCTATTTACCACCAATTCTGCAGGTGAATATCTTGCAATTTCATCTAATACTAGTGGAAAATTATTTCTTTCTTTTATTTCTGTACTGTAAAAATCACCTGTAGTTACATCACATACAGATATACCATAGTAAATTCCTTTTTTTACTATAGACATTATATAATTATTTTTCTTTTCTTCTAGCATATTAGATTCTATTACAGTACCAGGTGTTACAACACGAATTACACCTCTTTTTACTATTCCTTTTGCAGTCTTTGGATCTTCTAGTTGTTCACAAATTGCAACTTTATAACCTTTTGATATTAGTTTTGATATATATAGTTCTGCTGCATGATGTGGTACTCCACACATTGGTGCTCTTTCTGCTTGTCCACAGTCTTTACCTGTTAAAGTTAATTCTAGTTCTCTAGATACAGTTATTGCATCATCAAAAAACATTTCATAAAAGTCACCTAATCTGTAAAAAAGTATACAGTCTTTATATTCTTCTTTTGTTTCGAGATATCTTTGCATCATTGGTGAATATTCTGCCATTATATATTCCTTACCTTTCTAATTTTATTGTTGCTTCTTTATTTTCTTTCATCATCGCTGTCTTGCTTTTCTGTTAGTTTTTCATATCCTTCTACTGTTTTTCCTGCTCTTCTTATTGTACTAACAGAAACACCTAACTTCTTTGCCGCTTCTTGTTGACTTAGTTTTGTATTTTCTACATCTTTTAATAATTTTTTCGCTTTTTCATATCTTATTTGTGCTTCTGTTTTTGGATTTCCAATAATAACTTCTTGATGTCCAAATGATCTTAAAGTTATGTCTATTAAGCCCCTTTCAAATTCTGAAAATAATTTTTCACATTTTTTCTTACTATTACCTTTGTATATTTGTCTGCTAGATAATTCTTTAGCAATAAAATAAATTTCTTTATATTTCTCATTATTTTCTAGCTTTGCAAGTTCTCTACTTACTGTTCTTTTGGGAATATTATACATTTCTGCCATCTCTGTTTGGCTTGATTCATGTCTTATCATTTCTATAAATAAAGCTTTAAAATTTATATGTGAATAATTTCCAGACTTATTTGCTTCATAGCTTATATATCTTTGTTTTAATTTTATATTGTTTGAAGCATTTATATATTCTACCATTCTTTCTTTAAAAGTTAAAGGATCTATAGTTTTATTTGTTTCTTTAATAAACTGTTCTCTCGCTTTTGTCATGGTTTTAATTTCTCCACTTAAGAAATCTTTTACTATACTTTCAAATTTATCTTCTTCTATTTCTTTTTTTTGCAATCTACTTTTATTTTCAACTAGAATTCTTTCTAGTTTTTTCATATTTTCGCTTCCTTCTGGAAAAATTTGCTTACACATTTCTACAAATGTATTTCTATTTATTCCATATATTTTTTCACATTCGCGTATTGACTTTCCTTCTATAACTTCTTTAAACATCTCTTCGAATTTTAAAGCCTCCATAAAAACCTCCTATAAAATAGTCTTACCTTTTAAATACCACATATGTTCTGAAATAATTTTTATATTTATTATTTGATTTATTAATTCTTTATTACCTTCAAATATTACAACTTTATTACTATCTGTTCTTCCTGTTAGCATTTCTTCATTATTTTTACTTGTACCTTCTACTAAAATCTTTTGAATTGTTCCTATATATTTTTTATTATTCTCTTCAATTTGGCTTTCCACCAAGTCTTTTAATTTATTAAATCTTATATGTTTTATTTCTTCTGGAACTTGGTTTTCCATTCTGTCTCCTGGTGTTCCAACTCTTCTTGAGTATATAAACATATATACTTGTTCAAATTTTACTTTTTGTACTACATCTAATGTATCTTCAAATTCTTCGTCAGTTTCACCTGGAAATCCTACTATAATATCTGTTGATAATGTTAAATTAGGAATTTTAGCCTTCATTTTTTCTACTAGATTTAAATATTGCTCTTTTGTATATTTTCTATTCATTTCTTTTAAAACTTTAGTATTTCCAGATTGTAATGGTAAGTGTATTAATTTACATACTTTATTACAACTTGATATTGCTTCTATTACATCATCTGTAAAATCCTTTGGGTGTGGAGAAACAAATCTAATTCTTTCTATGCCTTCTATTTTATTTATTGCCTTTAATAATGTAGCAAAAGAATTTACTCCATCATATTCTTCAAATTCTATATTTTTTTCTTTTTCTACTCTTAAATATGAGTTAACATTTTGTCCCAATAATGTAATTTCCTTATATCCTTGTTTTGCCAAGTCTTTTACCTCATCTATAATGTCTTTTGGCATTCTACTTCTTTCTCTTCCTCTTACATATGGAACTATACAATAAGTACAAAAATTGTTACATCCATTCATTATTGTTACAGATGCTTTTATATTGCTATCTCTTTTTATTGGCAAGCCTTCATATATTTTACCATCTATATCTATTATATCTTTTATTTTTTTGTTTTCTTCTATTGCCTTATATAAGTCTTCTGGAAATCTATGTAATGTATGTGTTCCAAATATTACATCTACAAATGGATAGCTTTGTTTAATTTTGTTTATTATGTGTTTCTCTTGCATCATGCAACCACCAATTGCAATTATAGTACCTTTTTGTTCTTTTATTCTTTTTAGTTCTCCTAATTTTCCAAATAATTTATCTTCTGCATTTTCTCTTACACAACATGTATTAAATAACGCAATATCTGCCTCTTCAAATTCTTCTGTTTTGCTATATCCCATTTCTTCTAGCATTCCACATAATTTTTCTGAATCGTTTTCGTTTAGTTGGCATCCCATTGTTAATATACAATATTTTAAATTATTATTTTCTTTATTTATTTCCTTTATTTTTTTTATATATTCTATTTGTTCTTTTATTTCTTCCACCTTAAGCCCTCCTATTACTAGTATATTTTATACTATTTTTCTATTATTTTCAATTAATTAAATAAAAAGAGTACCTAAGATTTTCTAGCAAACATAAATTTTAAGAATATCTTGGGCACTATATAATCTTTACTATATAAATTTTCTTCTGCCAAGAGAAGTTCGGTATCATATAAGTATAGATAATTATTTTTTGATTTCTACACTTTATTAATATATAAAAAAAAGAAAATTATAGTAATTATAATTTTCTTAATATGTTTTTTAATAGTATAATAATCTGCAAATAGCTTTTTGCTATTTAAAAATCTCTTATTGAATTCCATATTTCTTTTTAAATTTATCTGCTCTACCACCTGTTGTGTCTTTTCTTAAATTACCTGTCCAGAATGGATGACATTTTGAGCAAACATCTACTTTTATAGATTCTTTTGTTGAGTTTGTTTCGATTACATTACCACAAGCACATGTAATTGTTGCAGCTGTATATTTTGGATGTATTCCTTCTTTCATTTATGTTCACCTCTTCCTTTTCTTCGTAAAATGCTGTTTATTATCATAACATATATTTACTTATTTTTCAATACCTAAATTCTTTTTTTGTTTAATTTACTTTATTTTCTGCCATTTCATGTTCTAAAATATATTGCCCAGATGTTTCTAACTCTTTCTTTAAAGATGTCTTGTTAACTAATTTAATTGTTATATTAAATAAACAAGCTATTATTAATATTATTAAACCTATTCTTTTCCAATATTTAGCTAACATTCAGACCTCTCCTTTTTATTAAACTCATATTCTTATTATACTATATTTTATTTTTTTGTCAATATTTTTATATCTTTGGTATTTTTTTACGTTTTTGTGTAAAACTATAAAAAATAGTTTTGTCTAAAATTTTGGAGGATGAATTTTTATGAAAAAGAAAATAGCTTTATTTATTCTTATTATATTTACCATAGTCTGCTTTTCTGGCTGTAGTAAAGAGGAAAATACACAAACAGAGGTTAATACTTTAGATGTTAACAGAACTTCTACCGATATTACTAATATTTCTTTAAATAATTTATCAAATAACATAGTATCAAATTCCACTTCTAACGAAATTTCTATTCCAAATACTACTAATAGCACAGAAGAAATATTAGCTCGGTTTTTCTACTAAAATATATTCTTCAGATTCTGCAAGGCAAAAAAACTTAGAAATAACTTCTAAAGCATTAAACGGCACTATTGTAAAACCTAACGAAACTTTTTCGTTCACAAAAACTGTTGGTCCTTCTACTCCTTCTAAGGGATACGAAGAAGCCGATATCTTTGACTCTAATGGTAATAAAATTAAAGGATATGGTGGTGGTAATTGCCAAGTGAGTTCCACTTTATATAATGCTGTAAAAAAAGTTCCATCATTAAAAGTTGTAGAAAAACACGAGCATAGCAATTATGTTCCCTATGTAAAAAAAGGACATGATGCAGCAGTTGCATATGGTAGTGTTGATTTTAAATTTAAAAATACTAATAATTTTAGCATAAAAATTTTAGTAGAAACATCTAAGAAAAATGTAATTGTAAAATTATTAAAGCTTTAATTCATATATTAACTCCTTTGGCATATATTTTATGAAAAGGAGGTTGATTAAAATAAAAAAAATATTATATAAATTTTTGGTTTCTTTCGTTATCTTTAGTTTAGTATTAACACCTATTTCTTGCTTCGCTTATATAGATTCTTCATATATTTGGTCTCCATCTGAAATGTTTAGTAATGTTAGCTTAGAAAACGAAAGTAAATTACATTCAAATTCTTTAAATCTTACTTGTGGAAGTGCCATATTAATTGAGCAATCTACTGGTAAAATTCTTTATGAGCACAATATACACGAGCAATTGCGTCCCGCAAGTGTTACAAAAGTTATGACAATTCTTTTAATTATGGAAGCTATAGATTCTGGAAGATTAAATTATAACGATCAAATACCATGTAGTGAAGTTGCAAGTTCGATGGGTGGCTCTCAAATTTGGCTTGACACAAAGGAAACTTTAAGTGTAGATGAAATGTTAAAAGCTATATGTGTTGTTTCTGCAAATGACTGTACTGTTGCTATGGCGGAATATTTAGCTGGCTCTGAAGAAAACTTTGTAAATTTAATGAATGAAAAAGCAAAAGAACTTGGAATGAATGATACTTGTTTTAAAAATTGTCATGGTATAGATGAGGATGGGCATGTATCATCTAGTTACGATATTGCAATTATGTCACGTGAATTATTAACTAAGCATCCTGATATAACTAAATATACAACCATATATATGGATTCACTTAGAAGTGGGAAATCTGAACTTGTTAATACTAATAAATTAGTTAGAAATTATAGAGGCGCAACGGGTTTAAAAACGGGTTCTACTTCTCTTGCTTTATATAATTTATCTGCTTCAGCAACTCGTGATGATTTATCTTTAATTGCAGTAATAATGAAAGCACCTACTACTAAAGATAGGTTCGCAGAGGCAACAAAATTATTAGATTATGGTTTTGCAAATTATTCTTTCACTTCTTTTGGAAAAAAAGGTGACATAGTAAAAGAGCTTTCTGTTTCTAAGGGTGTCTCTTCTTGTGTTAGCGCTGTATTAGCAGATAATGCGGGCGTACTATTAAAAAAAGGAAATGAATCTAATGTTGTGCAAAACATAGAATTACCAGATAATATTTCTGCCCCAATAAATGAAGGTGATAAACTTGGAAAAATCTCCTATTCTCTGAATGGTGAAAATCTTGCTTCTATAGATATAATTGCTAAAAGCACTGTAAATAAAATAGATTTTCCACATATGTTACAGTTTGTATTTACTTCTTGGCTTAAATAAATTTAATTATAAAAGCGAATGCTATAAATGAAAGCAACCACAATTATTAGAAAAAAATCTAATAAGTTTGGTTTATTTCAAGAATGCATTCGCTTTTAGTTGTTAATTTTTAATTATATTGCCTCTTCTAATTCTTTATTTAAATAGTTCTTAGCATGTACATACACTTTATTTAATTTTTCCTTAGATTCGTTATTTATCTTATTAAATCTATTATATAAATTACAAAGAACTTTATCCTCTTTTATCTTACTTAATGTAAATTTATAATTAAAGTCATATACATATGCAAAATGTGCTATTGCCAAGTCTAACCCAGAATTTATATTTTTATAATTTATATATTTATCTTCAAAAAATTCCCTGTAAACTTCGTTATTTATACTTTGTTTTTCTACATCATCTCCATAAAGTACATTCATATTCTCTATGTTTAAAACTTTAAATATATCTAGTTTGTCTGCATCTCTTATTATTTTAGTATGTAATAATTCTTTATCATTTAAATTTTTGTCTATATCTAAATAACCTTTATTATGATTTAATATTGCTTTTTTTATTATATTATCATATTTATCGTCTACAACAAATTTTCTAATTAATCCATCTTCAAATAACACTTTCACACCATATTCTGCATGATTAACACTATCTTTATCCATAAAGGTATTATATTTTCTTATTTGCTCAAATCTTCCAATATCATGTAAGATTCCTATTAGTTCTGCAAGTTTAACATCTTCTTCCTCTAATTTTAAGTTTTCTGATATTAATTTTGCCTTTTGGCTAACTCTTTCTATATGAGCAATTTTTAATGCAATTTTTGGGTCATTTGGATTATAATCTTTTACATAATTTTTAAATTCTATTCTTGCGTTTTTTATATCTATATTCATTTGTACTACCTCCTAAGAAATTTTATCATATCTCATTTTTTATGCAAGTATTAAGAAGCAAATTATTAGAATTTGCTTCTTTTAGTCATCTTCCATTTCTTCGGAAACTATATTTGTTTCGTATTCAAATGGTCTCTTTATTTTTATTATTTTTTCTTTTTTCGTACTACTGTCTTTTTTATTACATTTATTAATTAATTCATTCGCTTTTTCCATTACATCTGGCACATAATCTAATAATTTATCTACAGAAGATGTATGTTCTATTGGTAATAGTTTTACATTTTCATTTTGTACTACTAAAAATGCTATTGGACTTATATTAACTGCAGCTCCACTTCCTCCTCCAAATGGCAGTTTATATTCTATAGATTCTTCTTTTTCTTTTTTATTATAATTATCTATTGTTTCACTATTAAACTCGCTTCCACCTGAAGCAAATCCAAATGTTACTTTAGATAAAGGAATAATAATTCCATTTTTAGTTTCTATTGGCTTTCCTATTATTGTATTAACATCTACCATATCTTTAATACTATTCATGGTTGTATTCATAAGTCCTTCTATAGGATTTTCTGGCATTAATATCAACTCTCCTTTTTATTAAATTTTCACACATTACACTTATAATATGTATAATTTTTATATTTAATATACTTGTTATATAAAGTTCATATTTCGTGTTATTACCAAACTGCATATTAACACTATATTTTCCTTCCTCTTCTGTTAGTAGGTTTTGTGCAAATATAATTGATAGTATTGTTGATACTAGTACTGTAGCAAATGTAAGAAAAATTAAATTTTCACTTTGTAAATTTAATTTAACATAAAGTTCTTCTAGGTCTGCAATTTCTATTAATTTTTTTAATGAAATTTTATTTTTTAATCTTGGATGTTTTTTTAGTGTTATTTCTTTTTTTATAAATTTACTATTTAGTACATCTATTTCAAAATAAGGTATTATTTTTAATAATTTTAATACTATTTTTACTTCTCCATCTTCTTTTTTGTTATTTTTTATTATTAAATTATTTATCTGTATTTGTATACTGGTTAAAGCTAGTAAAAGTATTATACTACTTAAAATTATTAATAATACAAATAAAAATACTAGCATAGTTACACCTCTTTGCTAGTATTTTTTCCAAATTTTATTTATTTATACTATTTTTTTCTTTTTCTCTACTATTATGTCTTCAAACAAATCTTCTTGTTTCGTATTTACTTTATCTCTTTTTGACATTTCTAGTAGTCCACTAAAAGCTGTTACAACTTCTTGTTTATTATGTTCTTCTATTGAAAATAATTTATTAAATACAAATTTATTATTTTTTATTAATGCTTTAAACATCTCTTTCACTTTGCTTGTAACTGTATAACTTTCTGTTATTGCTATTTTTTGTATATTCTCTGCATTCTTATTTATTTTTTCTTTATTTTTATCCCAAAGTTTTTTATATAAATTTGGAATTAAATCTTTTTCATAAGCTTTTTCTATCTGTTTTTTTGGAAGTTCTATTTGCTCTGGCATCTTGAAAAAAATTTTAGAATTTTCTTCATAATTTACTCTTAATTTTTTTATAATTTCTTTATATTTTTTATATTCTATAATTCTTTGTATAAGTTCTTCTTCTGTAAGCTCCTCTTCTTCCTCATCTTGCTTTGGTAATAAGCTTTTTGATTTTAAATAGATTAATGTTGAAGCCATTATTAGAAACTCACTCGCTATATCTAAGTTCATTTCTTCCATTTGATTTAAATATTCTATATATTGATCTGCTATTTCATTTATCTTTATATCATATATTTCCATTTTATTCTTGTCTATTAAATGACATAGTAAATCTAATGGTCCTTCGAAATTGTCTATTTTGATTGCATATTTATTTGTTTCGAACATTAACATATTTGCCATAATTATTTACTCCTCAATTTTTATATTGTCTTTTTTATAGCCTTTTCGTAATAAATAATTTATTATCTCTTCTTTTTCCATATTATTTATTTTTTTGTTTATAATATTTTCAGCAGATTTTTTTTCGTATTCTTCTAATTCTTCTATATGATTACTTACATAATCTTCTAATGTATCTTTCTTTATTCCTTTAGAATACAATTTATATATTACTTCTTTAATAGACATATTTTTTAGATTTTTAAATTCTGCAACAGATCTTTCTATATATTCTTTATCATTTATATAGCCTGCTTCTTTTAAGTATTCTATACTATCTTCTAATAAATCTTCATCTATAGTATTAAATTTTATTCTAATTTCGTTTTCTGTCCTTTTTTTATACATAATATATTTTAATATTTTAGTTTTCTGCTTATCAAATTCTTCTATACTATACATTTTCATTCCTTACTTTTTGCTTTTCTTTGGTTTTTCTTCATCTTCTACTAATACTACTAAATCATCATCGTCGTTATTTTCTTCATCACCTAAACTTTTTTCGAAAGCTTTTTCAAAGTTGTCTCTTACTTTCTTTTCTACTTCCTCTAATATTTGTGGATTTTCTTTTAAATATTTTTTGACATTTTCTCTACCTTGTCCTATTCTATTTCCATCATAGCTAAACCAAGAACCACTTTTTTCTATTATGTCTAAATTTACTGCCATATCTAAAATATTTCCTTCTCTTGAAATACCTTTTCCATATACAATGTCAAATTCTGCTTCTCTAAAAGGTGGAGCAACTTTATTTTTTACAACTTTTACTTTCGCCCTAGTTCCTGTTATTTCTCCATCTTGTTTAATATTTTCGCTTTTTCTTATATCCATTCTAACAGAAGCATAAAATTTTAAAGCTCTACCTCCTGTTGTTGTTTCTGGATTTCCAAACATTACTCCAATTTTCTCTCTTAATTGGTTTATAAATATTAAAACTGTTTTAGATTTGTTTATTGCCCCTGCTAATTTTCTTAATGCTTGTGACATTAATCTTGCTTGTAGACCCATATGAGAATCTCCCATATCTCCATCTATTTCTGCTTTTGGAACTAACGCTGCTACTGAGTCTACTACTATTACATCTAATGCTCCACTTCTTACTAATGCTTCTGTTATTTCTAAAGCTTGTTCACCTGTATCTGGTTGTGATACTAATAAATTATCTATATCTACTCCTAAATGTTTTGCATACACTGGGTCTAAAGCGTGTTCTGCATCTATAAAAGCTGCCTCTCCATTCATTTTTTGTGCTTCGGCTATTATATGTAATGCTAATGTTGTTTTACCAGATGATTCTGGACCATATATCTCTATAATTCTTCCTCTTGGAACTCCTCCAATTCCTAAAGCTATATCCAAACTTAAAGCTCCTGTTGGTATTGCTTCTACTTCCATTGCTTTAAATTCTCCTAATTTCATTAAAGAGCCTTTTCCAAATTGTTTTTCTATTTGCCCCATTGCTACTTCTAACGCTTTTTTTCTCTCTAAGTTTTCTTCACTCATTCTTTTTCCTCCTATGAACATACGTTTGTTTTATTATATACTAATTTGTTTTTTTGTCAATACTTTTTTTATCTTCTATACCAATTTTCTATTCCATAAAAAATATTATACTGATTTGGCTTTATTTCTCCTACTAAACTTGTACTATATACAACATTCACTTTATTAAAGTATAAACTTATATATGGAACATCGTCTTTATATATTTGTAATAATCTATTTGTATCTTCTTTTATCTTATTTTCATCTGTTAAACTTAATAATTCATTTAATAACTTATTTGCCTCTTCATTTTGGTAATTCGCTAAATTTCCTGATCCAAAATAAGTTATTAAACTAGGTGATAAAGAACTATTGGTTCCACTTATTATCATTCCATAGTTTCTATTATTTAGTGCTGTTTTAAATCTATCTGTATTAAGTTTAGCAATGTTTACATGAATTCCTACATTTTCTAAACTAGCTTTAATTATGTCTGCAACTGCTACTTGTATTCCATTATCTGCATTTACTGTAAGATTTATATTTAGTTTTATTGTTTTATAATCTTCTACTTTTTGCCAATTTCCATTTTTATATGACCATCCATTATCTATTAGCACTTGCTTAGCTTGGTCTGGATTATATCCAGCACTGCTACTATTTTGGTCAAATACCCAATTACCATAATCTAGCGGATTATCTGCAATATAATATTTGCCTCCAAATACACTTGTTACTATACTACTTTTATCTATTGCACATGATATTGCTTTTCTTACTTCCCATCTACTTAATAAATTATCCGCTGTATTTAAAGCTATAAAATCATGTCTTCTACCATAATATTCTTTTTTATTATATCCAATTGTACCAATATTTTCTTCTATGTTTGTATTTTCTGTTGTTAATATATCTATATTTCCTAATTTAAAAGCATTATATGCTTCTCCCATTGATGAATATTTATTTACATTTATAGTATCTACTTTTGCATTTTTTTCTGTAATTTGCCACCAGTTTATATTCTTTTTTAGTACCATTGTTCTATCTGCATTTGATTCTATTTTATACATACCTGTTCCAATTAGTGTATTATTTTTAGGTGTATTATAAATATCTTCGCCTGCTAAATATGTACTAGACATTATTGGAAATATTAAATTATATTCAAAAAAAGGTATTACTGTGTCTAAATTTATTCTTATGCTATAATTATCTATTACATCTACACTTGTAATATGTTGTACGTTATAGCTATATATAGAATTTATTTGTTTTAATATTTCTACTGTATATTTTACATCTTGAGCAGTAAAAGCTGTTCCATCTTGCCATTTTACATTATTTCTTAATTTTATTACATATGACATATCCCCAGATTTTGCCCATTCTTTGGCTAAACATGGTTTTAATTTATAATTTTCATCTAACTCTATTAATGGCTCATATATTAGTTTGGCTATTTCTTGTACATTTCTATTATTACTTAACAGTGGATTTATTGTGTCATAATTTACAATTTCCATTCTTAAGTCTGTAATAGTTTGAGTAGTTTTTTCTGATATTTGATTATTACTATTTTCTTCTTTTTTACTATTGTCTTCATAAATAATATAAGTTGCTAAACCTACTATTATAATAACCGCTATAAAAAAAATATATTTCATTACATTTGATTTCATTTCTTACGCTCCATTATCTGTTTTTTACTTCCTTATAATATATTAATTTTATATTTTTTTCAAGGTATTTTATATATAAAATATAAGGCTAAATCTTATTAATATACTAAAACAAAAAGAGGACTTTCATAAACAAAGCCCCCTTATATATTCTATTTTCTAGACTCGATTATTAACTTCATACCAGTCCTATCTTCTCCTTCTACTTGAACTTCTGCAAATGCAGGTATACATACTAAATCTACTCCTGCTGGTGCTACAAATCCTCTGGCAATTGCTACTGCTTTTACAGCTTGATTTAAAGCTCCTGCACCTATTGCTTGCATTTCTGCCTTACTATTTTCTTTTACCAAACCTGCTATTGCTCCTGCAACTGAATTAGGGTTTGATTTTGATGAGATTTTTAAAACTTCCATTTTTTGCCTCCTATAATTTATTTTTTAGTTCATCTTGTAACTGATATATTTATATTATATTTGGAAAATATTGTAAAGATATTTTACCATTTTTTAGGAGGTTTACATCGCGTATTATATCATCTTTCGACATTTATTTATAATTTATTCTATTAATCTTCTCTATTTGATTTGTTTCATCATTTATTTTAAATATAACACCATTTATCATTGCAGGACTATCTGCCAATTTGTATCTTTCTGGAAGTGATGTTACAAATCTTTTAAATGAAACACCTATATCCATTCCTATTACAGAATCTTTTGGTCCTGTCATACCTATATCTGTTATATATGCTGTTCCTTTTTCTAGTATTTGTTCATCTGCAGTTTGTACATGTGTATGTGTACCATATACTATATTATATTTTCCATCCATATAATGTCCCATAGCAATTTTTTCTGCTGTAGCTTCTGCATGAAAGTCTAATACCAATATATCTACTTGATTTTTTAGTTTATTATATATATCATTTGCACAAATAAATGGATTTTCAGATAAAACTCCCATTGTCGTCCTACCTATTAAATTTACAACTGCAATTTTTTTATTTTTCTTATTAAAAATGCTGTAGTCATTTCCTGGTAATCCTTTTGTATAATTTGCAGGTCTAACAATTCTTTTATCATCTATAAAACCAAATATATCTTTCTTTCCCCATGTGTGGTTTCCCATTGTTAATACATCTGCACCTGCATTTAATAAAGAATCAAAAATCTTCTTTGTTATCCCCATTCCACCAGCTGAATTTTCAGCATTTATTATTGTAAAATCTATATTATTTTCCTGTTTTATTTTTGGTAAATCCTTAACTATTTTTTTTACACCTATTTCTCCAACAATATCTCCTATAGCTAAAATATTCATAATCTACCTTCTTTCTTTTTATTAAATACAATCTCTATTTGAATTCTATTACATTATATAAAAATATTTTGCAATAGTCAAAATGTTTAAGAATTCACTTTAAAATAAATAATTTTTTTTACATTATATATTTTTTCACAAAATAAAAAAAGTAGCATTTCTGCTACTTTTTTTATTTTGCATAATCTATTAATCTAGTTTCTCTTATTAGGTTTACTTTTATTTGTCCTGGATAATCCATTTCTTTTTCTATCTTTTCAGATATATTTCTACCTAATATTACCATTTGACTATCTGAAATTTTATCTGGTTTAACAATAATTCTTATTTCCCTACCAGCTTGGATTGCATAAGATTTATCTACACCTTCAAATGAATCTGCAATAGATTCTAATTCTTGTAGTCTTTTTATATATGCTTCTAAAGTTTCACGTCTTGCACCAGGTCTTGATGCTGATATTGCATCTGCTGCTTGTACTAAAACAGCTTCTATTGTTTGAGGTTCCACATCTCCATGGTGTGCTTCAACAGCATTTATTACTGCGGCATTTTCTTTGTATTTCTTTAATACTTCTACACCTATTTCAACATGAGTTCCTTCCATATCATGGTCTAAAGCTTTTCCAATGTCATGCAATAAACCAGCTCTTCTTGCAAGTCTTGGATCTAAGCCTAATTCTTCAGCCATAATTCGTGCTAAATTTGAAACTTCTATAGAGTGATTTAAAACATTTTGACCATAACTTGTTCTATATTTTAGTTTTCCTATTAATTTAATCAAGTCTGGATGTAACCCCATTACTCCTGTTTCTAAAGTTGCTCTTTCTCCTTCTTCTTTAATTGTTTCTGCTAATTCTTCTTTAGCTTTTTCTACCATTTCTTCTATCTTAGCAGGATGTATTCTTCCATCGTCAATTAATTTCTCTAGAGCAATTCTTGCAACTTCTCTTCTTAATGGGTCAAACCCTGAAAGCACTACAGCTTCTGGAGTATCATCTATTATTAAATCTACACCAGTTAATGTTTCTATAGCCTTTATATTTCTACCTTCTCTTCCTATAATTCTACCTTTCATATCATCATTTGGAAGTGAAACTATTGAAACTGTAGTCTCTTGTGAATGGTCTGCAGCACATTTTTGGATAGAATATCCTATAATTTCTTTTGCCATCTTATCTGCCTGTTCTTTAAATTGTTGCTCTTTCTCTTTTATTAATATGGCTTTTTCATTAGTTATCTGTTCATCAATTTCTTTTAATAATTGTTTTTTAGCTTCTTCAGAAGTTAAATTAGATATTCTTTCTAGTTCTTCTCTTTGCATAGAAATAAGTTTCTCTAGATTTAGCTTTTCATTTTCTAAATCTTGTCTTCTTAATTCTAAATCTTTTTCTTTCTTTTCCAAATTGTCTGACTTTTTATCTATGTTTTCTTCTCTTTGGAATAATCTTTTTTCTTGACTTTGAATTTCGCCTCTTCTTTCTTTAATCTCTTTATCTAATTCATTCCTTGCATTCATTATTTCTTCTTTTGCTTTAAATATTTCTTCTTTCTTTTTATTTTCCGCATCTTTATTAGCAAGTTCTATTATTTTTTTTGCTTCTTCTTCAGCACTTTGAATTTTAGATTCTGCTATTTTCTTTCTATAAACAATTCCTACAAAAAAGAATATAACAGCAGAGATTACAATAGAAGCGATAATGATTCCGATATTCATAACCCCTCTACCTCTTTCTATTAAATTTTCAATGTACAGTGTAAATATATATAAATTTTAGAAATATATTTTTACTCACAATATAATTTTATCTTTTATATGCAATACTGTCAAGGTCATTTATGTAAAATGTTTGTATTATACATATTTTTCCTGTTAATAGGGATTTTGGGGACGGTCCTTAAAATCCCTATTTAATATTTAAAATGGCTTAAAATATGTACTATTATAATCGCAAAAAACATCTTTAAATTATAAAATTTAAAGATGCTTTTTATATTATCTTTCTTTATTTTCAATTTCTTTTTTCATTCTAGTTAAGAATTCATTTACATTAACTTGACCTATATCTCCTTCTTTTCTAGACCTTACTGCAACTGCATTATTTTCGATTTCTTTATCTCCTACAACTAGCATATATGGTACTTTTTGTAATTGAGCTTCACGAATTTTATATCCTATTTTTTCGTTTCTGTCATCAACTTCAATTCTTATTCCTTCTTTTTTATATTTTAATTCTATTTCTTTTGCATATTCTAATTGTGCATCTGAAATTGGTAATATTTTTGCTTGTGTTGGAGCTATCCATAGTGGTAGTGCTCCTTTTGTTTCTTCTAATAAGAAAGATATAAATCTATCTGAAGTACCTAAAATAGCTCTATGAATTACTACTGGTCTATGTGCTTTTCCATCTTCACCTATATATTCTAAATTAAATCTTTCTGGTAAAGCAAAATCTAATTGACATGTTGGAATTGTTACATCATGATTTAAAGCTGTTTTTATTTGTATATCTATTTTAGGTCCATAAAAAGCTGCTTCTCCTTTAGCCTCATAAAAGTCAATATTTAGTTCTTTCAATATAGCTCTTAACTGGCTTTCTGCTGTTTCCCACATTTCATCATTATCAATATACTTCTCTTTATTCTCTTTATCTCTTAAAGATAGTCTAAATTTAAATGCAGAAGCTGGGAATCCAAAATCTTTTTGGTATACTTCAAATATTAAATTTAAAACTTTTCCTACTTCTTCTTTTATTTGGTCTGGTCTTACAAATAAGTGTGCATCATTTTGGCACATTTCCCTAACTCTTTCTAATCCACATACACTTCCACTTGCTTCATATCTAAAGTCATGTGCAAGTTCTCCTATTCTTATTGGTAAATCTCTATATGAGTGTAATTTATTTCTATATATTAACATATGATGTGGACAATTCATTGGTCTTAATACCATTTCTTCGTTATCCATTTTCATTACTGGAAACATATCATCTTTATAATGATCCCAATGTCCACTTGTTTTATATAGTGCTACATTTGCAAGTGATGGTGTATATACATGTTTATATCCTAGTTCTATTTCTTTATCTTGAATATATCTTTCCAAAATTCTTCTTATTGTAGCTCCATCTGGTAAATACATAGGAAGTCCTGAACCTACAAGTTCATGTGTCATAAATAAATCTAATTCCTTACCAATTTTTCTATGATCTCTTTCTTTTGCTTCTTCTAATAATTGCATATATTCTTCTAATTGTGATTTTTTTGGAAAAGCTATTCCGTAAATTCTTTGTAGCATTTTATTTTTTTCGCTTCCTCTCCAGTATGCACCAGATGCAGATAATAATTTTACTACTTTTACTTTTCCTGTACTCATTAGGTGTGGTCCTGCACATAAGTCTATAAATTCACCTTGTTTATAGAAAGAAATTTCTTCGCCTTCTGGTAATTCTTCTATTAATTCTACTTTATAAGGTTCATTATTTTCTTTCATAAATTTAATTGCTTCTTCTCTTGGAAGTGTATATCTTTCTATTGGCAAATCCTCTTTTATTATTTTTTTAATTTCTTCTTCTATCTTTGCAAAATCATCTTCTGAAAAAGTTTTATCTGTATCAAAGTCATAATAAAATCCATTTTCTATTGCTGGTCCTATTGTTAACTGTACGTCTTTATATAATCTTTTAATAGCTTGGGCCATAATATGTGCACTTGTATGCCAATATGCTTTTTTTCCTTCTAAGTCTTCATCTTGAAATGTATGAATTACTAAGTCACTATCTTCATTTATCTCATATCTTAGGTCTTTTACTTCACCATTAATTTCTCCACAAGTAGCAACTCTTGCTAATCCTTCACTTATTTCTTTTGCTACATCTAATATTTTTGTTCCTTTCTCTACTTCCATAATAGATCCATCTTTTAACTTTAATTTAATCATAACTATTCCTCCCATAATATTTTTAGAACGAAACATTTATTCCTTAATAGGGATTTTAAGGACCGTCCCCAAAATCCCTGTATAAGTAAAAAAAGCACTCTCTATAGACTTATTTTGTCTATAGGAGTGCTTACACGGTTCCATCCTAATTTTTTACTTAATTGATTATATCGTTATCAACGCTATAGGTTATTAGCCTAAGTGCTTAAAAAGTTAGTTTTTCAATTAGCTACATTTAAATTAGCTTTCAGCCTATGACTAATTCTCTCTAAAAATAAACACTAATTTACTTTTTCTTTTTGTTGCATATATATTTTATACTTTTTCAAGTTCTGCACTTTCTTGTACTTCATTAATTTTAATGTCTCTAACATGATCTATCTTTTCCCACTTAGTATCTCGTTTAAATAATACTTTAAAGTTTATAAGTAACCATGATCCTAAGAATAATGGATAGCATAATAATCCTTTTATCATAGGTTTAATAGGTCTTTTATCTAATTTTAGTATTAATAAACCTGTTAATATTGGTAAAAAGAATGTTGGTATAATGTATCTTGCATAATTTAATAATAAATCTGATGTTGTCATACCATTATTTAAATACATTATGGCATTTAATAATAATAACACTATTGCTATTATAAACATTGGTATACTTCCCAATATATATAATAAACCATCAAAATTCATTAGAGTTTTATGTTCTTTTACACCTTTTGCAAGTTCTTTAGTATATTTTTGAATACATTGTATATGGCCTACACTCCATCTTGTTCTTTGTGACCATGATTGTCTGAATCCTACTGGTTGTTCATCATATACTATAGCATCTGTTGCCCAACCTAATTTTCTTCCTTTTATGATTCTTTTAAGTGAAAATTCTATATCTTCTGTTAGGGTTTGTGTATCCCATCCATTTGGTTTTATTACATCAAATTTTACCATGAAACCTGTTCCATTTAATAATGGTGATAGTCCTAAATTGTATCTTGCTAAATGGTAGAAACGGTGCATTGTCCAATAAAATATTGCGTAACCAGCTGTTACCCAACTATCTGTTGGATTTTTTATATCTCTATATCCTTGAACTACATCTTCTCCTTGGCATAGTTTTTTGTTCATCGCTTTTATAAAGCCTTTATCTACAATATTGTCTGCATCAAATACGAAGAATGCATCATATGGAGCATTTTCTTGTATTTTTTGCTGCAAAAACCATTGTAAAGCATATCCTTTTGTTTTTTTCTCGCTATCAAATCTTTCATACACTATTGCACCTTTTTCTCTAGCAACTTGTGCTGTATTATCGGTACAATTATCAGCTATTACATATATATCATATAAATCTTTTGGATAATCTTGATTTTTTAAACTTTCCACTAGATTTCCTACAACTGCTTCTTCATTATGTGCTGGAATAATAGCCATAAACTTATGTTTTTTGTCTATTAATAAGGGTTTTTCTTTTAATTTTACAAGCGAACATATACTAATCATTAATTGGTATAACCAAAATATAGTAAGTATCCAAACTAATGCTTGTTGAACTATATATAAATATTCCATTTCTTCCCTCTCTTTTTATTATTTATTCTATAATATTCACTACAATTACAATTATACTATCTTTATACTATTTTTGCAACTTTTGACAAAATTTAATAAATTCTTAATATTTATTTGTTTTAATTATTTTCTTCTACATCTTTCATAGACAAGTTTATTCTACCTTGGTCATCTATTTCTATTACTTTTGCTTTAACTCTATCACCTTCGTGTAAAATATCTTCTACATTTTTTATTCTTTCTTTTGATATTTTTGAAATATGAACTAGTCCTTCTTTACCCATTCCTAAATCTACAAATGCTCCAAAATTCATAATTTTAGTAACATTTCCTTCATACACTTGTCCAACTTCTATTTCTCTTACTATCTCTTCTATTATTTCTTTAGCCCTAATTGCTTGTTTTTCATCTGAAGAATAAATAAATACTTGTCCGTCCTCTTTAATGTCTATTTTTACACCTGTTTCTTCTATGATTTTGTTTATTGTTTTTCCACCTGTTCCAATTACATCTTTAATTTTTTCTACTTTTATTTTTAAATTCATAATTTTTGGTGCATATTCTGATATATGTTCTCTTGGTTTAGATAGTTGTTTTAACATTATTTCATTTAATATATATTCACGCGCTTTTCTTGTTCTTTCGAAGGCTTCTTTTATTATTTTGTATGATAATCCATCTATTTTTATATCCACTTGTATAGCTGTTATTCCCTTTTCTGTTCCACCTACTTTAAAGTCCATATCTCCGAAAAAGTCTTCTATTCCTTGAATATCTGTTAGCATTACATAATTATCTGAACCATTTGGGTCTGTTACAAGTCCTGTAGAAATTCCTGCAACTGGTCTTTTTATTGGAACACCTGCATCCATTAATGCTAATGTACTTGCACAAATACTTGCTTGTGATGTTGATCCATTTGAAGATAAAACTTCTGAAACTACTCTTATTGCATATGGAAATTCTTCTTCACTTGGTATTACTGGAACTAATGCTTTCTCTGCTAAGGCTCCATGTCCAATTTCTCTTCTTCCAGGTCCTCTTGATGGTCTTGCTTCTCCAACACTGTAGCTTGGGAAGTTGTATTGGTGCATATATCTTTTACTTTCTTCTGTGTCTATACCATCTAATGCTTGTTCTTCAGATACCATTCCTAATGTTGCAATTGATAGTACTTGTGTTTGACCTCTTGTGAATAATCCACTTCCATGTACTCTTGGAAGTAAACCTGCTTCACATGATAATGGTCTTATTTCGTCTATTTTTCTACCATCTGGTCTTTTATGTTCAGTATATATCATTTCTCTTACACATTTCTTTTCTAAGTCATGTATACTTGTTGCAATATCTGGCATTATTTCTTCTGCTTTTTCTTCTCCAACTTTATCTGTAAAATATTCTACAATCTCTTCTGTTAACTTATCTATGTTTTCATCTCTTACTTCTTTATCTACAGCTTGTACTGCTTCATACATTTTAGTTTTGTATTCTTTTTCTACTTCGGCATAAATCTCTTCATTTACAGCAAATGATTTATATTCAAATTTAGGCTTTCCTATTTCTTTTTTCATCTTGCCTATAAAAGTACATAATTTCTTTATTTCTTTATGAGCTTTTTTTATTGCTTCTAACATAATATCGTCTGGTATTTCGTCTGCTCCAGCTTCTATCATTGCTATTTTATCTTTTGTTCCTGCAACTGTAAGTGTTAATCTGCTATTTTTTCTTTGCTCTTCTGTTGGATTTATTACAATTTCGTCATTAACATATCCAACTGCAACAGCTGCTGTTGGCCCACCAAATGGAATATCTGATATAGATAATGCTGCTGAAGCTCCAATCATGGCACAAATTTCTGGTTGATTGTCTTGTTCTACAGATAATACTGTTGCTACAACACATACATCATTTCTAAAATCTTTTGGAAATAATGGCCTTAATGGTCTATCTATTGCTCTTGATGTAAGTATAGCTTTGTCACTTGGTTTTCCTTCTCTTTTGGTATAACTTCCTGGTATTTTTCCTACTGCATATAATTTTTCTTCGTAATCTACTGATAATGGGAAAAAGTCTATCCCATCTCTTGGTTCTTTAGATGCTGTAACATCTACTAATACTACTGTATCTCCGTATTTTACTAAAACACTACCATTTGCTAAACCTGCAAGTTTTCCTGTTTCTAATGTAAGCGTTCTTCCTGCTAATTCTGTTGAATACGATTTAAACATTTTCATCTCTCCTCTAATAATTATTTTACTTATTTATTATTAGATGTAACCTCTATTCTAAATTATTATACATAGTTCAGAATACAAGCTACTTTCTAAATTAATAAATAAGTATTCTTTATACCATTTTAGGGCGTATGATAACGCCCTAAAGTTGTATACTATTTTCTTAAACCTAATTTTGCTATTATGTCCCTATATCTTTGAACATCTTTTTTAGCTAAGTAATTTAATAAGTTTCTTCTTTTTCCAACCATCTTTAAAAGACCTCTTCTTGAATGGTTGTCTTTTTTGTGAACTTTTAAGTGTTCTGTTAACTCATTAATTCTTTCTGTTAAAAGAGCGATTTGAACTTCTGGTGACCCAGTATCTTTTTCATCTCTTTTATAAGTATTAATAACTTCTTGTTTTCTTTCTTTTGTCATGTTTACACCTCCTATAATTCTTATTCTTTAAACTGAGCTAAAGTTAGGTGTGTTATATCCTATAGCTAAGTATAAAGACTTTAAATATTTTACTATATTTTAAATAAAAAATCAAGTAATTTAGTTAATGTTTCCGCCATTATTAGATAATTTTTATATTACTTATTACTTTTATAAATTCTCTTTTAATTTTACTATTTAGCAATATTATATGTTTATTTATTAATCTCTATTCTATTATTATTTAATGGCAAAGTGGAACCGTTATTATACGATTCCACTTTTTAGAAGGTTGCTTATGCCGTTATTCTGGATATGATATTTCGAATTTTGGTTTCTCCGTCCTCAGCGTAAAGTTTTTCGAGTTTTTCTAGCTCGAGGTCTAAATCAATCGTTCCTCTGCCTTCTAACTCCGCAATCTTTTTCCTTCCCTTCAAATCCAAAATTTTGAATACAATACTTTCTTCTTGATATGATTCTTTCTTGTATTCTTCAATCATTTGGCAGAATGTTTTTGCGCTTTCCACATCTGTTATCTGCCCCAGAATAGTTTCGACAAAATGCTTTAAGTATTCAGCATCTCTGTGCTTTTTTGTTACTAACTTCTGATCCATCCGTTCACGAGTTACTTCAAACTTTACTGTTTCCATACTATTACCTCCTAGTATTTGCTGTGTTTTTAGTTACATTTCTATATTACCATATTTATGTAAATTTGTAAATAATATTTTCATATATCATTCTCATTCTATGCGTAGATATTGCTTTTATTAAATTAATTATTTATAATATGACTGGTGATATTATGAAATTATCTTATACATTAAAACAAAATGATCCTTATATTAATGTTCTAGATGTATTAAAAAATGAATTTGAATTGTCTTCAAGATTAATAACAAAGTTAAAACAGTCTAATAATATCTTTTTAAATGAAACTGCTACATATACAAAAAAAATAGTTTCTACCAATGATGTAGTTTCTATCTTAATTGATTTTGTAGAGGATAATTCTAATATTGTTGCTACAAATATACCTTTAGATATAATATATGAAGATGAATATCTCCTAGTAATTAACAAACCAGCTAATATGCCTGTTCATCCTTCTATGTTGCATTATGAAAACACACTATCTAATGCTGTTAAATTCTATTTTGATGAACTAAATTTGAAAAGAAAAATAAGAATAGTAAATAGACTTGATAAAGATACTTCTGGAATCGTCATATTTGCTAAAAATGAATATATTCAAGAATGTTTAATTAAGCAAATGAAAACAAAAGAATTTAAAAAGGAATATTTAGCTATTGTTACAGGCTTTCTTCAAAAAAAGTCTGATACTTTATGCTTTCCAATCGCAAGAAAAGAAGGTAGCATAATAGAAAGAGCTGTAAACCCTAATGGTGATATTGCTATAACGCATTATAATGTTTTAAATGAACAAAATAATCTTTCTTTGGTTCATGTTTTTTTAGAAACTGGTAGAACACATCAAATAAGAGTACATTTTAGTTATATTAATCATCCAATATTAGGAGATACCCTATATGGAACTACTTCGTCTTTTATTTCTCGACAAGCTTTACATAGTTATAAAATTACTTTTATTCATCCAATTTCTAAACAAGTATTAACTTTAGAAGCTCCTATCCCAAATGATATGAAATTTATAAATTTTTCTTAGTTGTATATAACCAAAAAAAGTGGTACAAGACCACTTTTTTTGGTTAATAAATCTTCATTCCCTTATTTGTGAATATAGCAATTGGAATAAGCTTGTCTATTATATCCCCTGCACATTTTTCTAAAGCCACTGAGAGTATTTTTTCTTCGTAACATTCATCTACATCTGCCTTAATTGAACATGGCGAAATACAAATTTCTTCTTTTTCCAATTTAAAAGTATTATTCCAATTGGGATACATTAAATAAACTCTGTTTTTAGGTTTCACTATTAATGGATACATCTTGCAATGCCAATAGCAACCTATCGCTACTGAATTTAAAGTTGGCATTCCATAATTTGTTGCCAAGAGTACTCTTTTGTCATATGCTTCTTTTAATACTAAATTTGCAAAATAATCATTTCTATCTATATAATATCTTTCTAATCTTTTAATAATAGCATAAAATTTTTCTGCGTCTTTTCCTTCAAGATAATCCAACTTTTTGCCACTAATAAGATCTGTTGAGGTTTTTATTTTATCATAAAACCAATTTCCAGGTGTTATAATCCCATCCTGCATATTTTTTTGTTGATATTCGTTTATTGGCATATTTAGTAATAAATACTGACCTTTTTGTAAGCATTCTTTTCCAGTAGCACTCATAAGAGCTATTAATTGATCTTTTGCTGCGTAATTCCAGTTGTATCGCTTATTTCTTAAAGCTTTTCCTACTCGTTCCATAAATTGCAATGGATGTAATGCATTATTTATTCTATAAATGCTAATTCCACTAACATTCATTGTTGGTTCAATTGGAACAAATGGTACATCTGTCTCCCAATACGCCAGAGTTCCATTATAAAACATTTGGTTTGAAATAGTTTCGTCAACATTTCCTACATCTGGCAAAACACATATCTCTGCTTTCTTCTCGCTATTTGAAATACATGTTGCTATCTTGGTTAGAACCCTTTCTGTACACTCTAGCTCTTTAATTACTTTCCGTTGTCTTTCAGTTGGGTTTTGATTTAAAACTTTCATATTTTTTCCTCCTGATTAAAATTATTGTTATCAGATATTACAAAATTTTATTAATTATATATCGCTCCATACTTTATGTCAATCTTTTTCCTTTCTAAATGCCCTTTTATAGATAAGTAATCGCAAAGTTTCCATCAAATTTTATTATATGAAGCTCCTATAATTATCTTAATTTTTTAAAGTAAATAACTTTTTTCAAACTGTATAAAAAACAAAAAACTTTAAGAATATATCTTAAAGTTTTATTTTTTTAATTATTAAGTAAATCTGTAAGCCGGGTTCTGTCTAGGACAGTCATTTATCTATTCCATATGTTACCATATGGCTCAAGCCACCAATAAGAGGACGACGAGCAGTCTTAACCCTCAAGCTCGGTGTTGCTCCAGATGGGGTTTACATTGACCAAATATGTCACCATATTTGCGGTAAGCTCTTACCTCACCTTTTCATCCTTACCCTTTTATAGGGCGGTTATTTTCTGTTGCACTTTCCTTAAGGTTTCCCTCACTGGACGTTATCCAGCATCATTGCTCTATGGAGCCCGGACTTTCCTCGTACGCTGTCTTTCGACCTTGCTATACGCGACTGTCTAATTTACTCTCAATTATTTTAACATTTTTATGTAAAAAGTCAAGTTATCTTGCCTCTTTCTTTCTATCTCTTAAAATATCTGTAACTTTTTGTACTATTTTTTCATTTTTTGTTTTTTCTTTTAGTTTCTCTTTATCTACTATAATTACTACATTTGTAAAGTTTTTAAGTTCTACTTTTCTTTTTGGATGACTGTCAAAAGTATAAATTTTGCCATTTTCATCTTCTACATATATTTCTTCTCCTTTTTTGTTTTTATATAAGCTGTTTTTAGAAATATAATATGCAATGCCATAATCTTCTGGAGTAAATTTACCTTCTTCTCCTAATTCTTTTCTTATTTCTTTTAATTTATATTTTAAATCTTTTTCATTTCTACATTTTTGTGTTATATATCTTTCTTTAATTAAAGCTTTAGTAGAACCTTGTGGTATTTTGCCTATTCTTCTGAAAAATCTATCATTTTCAGGTAAAAGTCTTCCTATATTACCATATTCATTCACATCTTCATTTGTTACCATTAGCCCATAATATAGAGCATAATAGCTTTCTTCATCTGGAATACATATTCTTGCTAAACTTTTTAATTTTTTATTATTTGTATTATCATATACATCAATTATTCCTTTTAAAAATTCTATATCATTATAGCTAATGTATTCATCCAAATCAATTTCTTCTGGATTTTTTTCGTAGTTATTTCTTAAAAATGTTTTTAGACTATGCTCTTCTTCACATTTTAGTAGTTCTTCTGAAAATTCTTTATAAATGTGATCATAAACCTTTGCTTCAGGTGCTTCATAATATTTTTGATAATTATTAAATCTTGACTCTAAAAATTTTTCTATTTTATTCAAACATTCATAAGGATACACAGGAACTAATTTTCCCTTTCCCTCGATAACTACTTTTTTTATTTCTACTTTTTGCAATAATTCTGTTATTTCATCTGAATTATTATCATTTAAGCGCAATGCCATACTATCTCTTGGTAAAAAATCTCCTCTGTCAACATCTATTTGTCCTTCAAACAAACTATTTAAACCTAAAAAATTTCTTTTTTCTACCTCTTCCATTATCTCTGGTAAATTTGGCCACACTGCATTTAATCTTTCTTTTAGTTCTTCATTTTCATTAATCATTCTCTTACCAATATCTTCGTGAAAACCTTTTGGTAAATTACAAATTGTTTCCATTGTATGTGAAAATGGACCATGCCCAATGTCATGCAAAAATCCTCTCATTAGCTCTGCTACAATATATTTTTCGTAACCATATTTTTTAATAATTCCTTTTATATTGTTATTTTCCAAAAGATGCATAAATAATTCCATTGTTCTTGCATATGTTCCTTTGCTATGTTTTGCTCTGGAATGCATAAGATTGCTATCTCCTAAATATTTAGTTCCTAGTTGAAAAATTTTACTCATTCTTCTAAAAGCTTGTGTAGTCTTTATATCGTCCATTTCAATTGTATAATAAATTAATCCTTCATTTGCATAATCTCCACTATTCCTATTAATAGCAAAATCTGGTTCATAAAATATTCCCTTTGGTTTATCATATAATAACCTAAAAAATTTTTCTGCTTCATTATATCCTATATACATGTTCAACATCCTTTTCTATTTTTTTAGCTTAAATATTTTACCATATATTATTATATTTTACAAGATAATAAGTTCTTCCATTAAATTTTTATACTTGCTAAACAATATTTCCATATCATGTGTGTTTACTGAATTTTTAAATTCCTGCAATAATACATATGCTTTTTTTACATTGTATTCTTTTTCAGTTTCATTAACGTTATTAACTACTATTTCAAAGTTGCTTATAGCATTTTCTAAGTTGCTTTTTAGTTCTTCCCAATTTTCTAAATTTATATTTACATATGCTTTTATCACATCTACTTTTGTTCTCGAAATCGCAAGCTGTTGATTATCATCTACAATTTTTTCTAAATATATAGGAATATATTCATATAATCTTGATAAATTTTTTAGTGTTTCTACTTTATCTTCTTTCTTTATGTTTCCAATACATACATTAAGTAAATCACTAAAGTCTGTTAGTTTATTGTTTTCAACATTTGCTTTATATAAATCTACTATTATTGATGGCCAAATTTTATTTAAATTTTCTATTTGGATCTTTAAATTTTGCCAATTTGTACTTTTGTCCGAATTTAAAATTGTCGTTTGAATCATACTATATTGTACATCATTACTTTTAGAATTTTCTTCTTCTTTCAGCACTTCATTTAAATTTTCTGTGTTTTCTATTTTTGTATTATATTGTTTTAAATCTATATTATTAATATTATTTAGCATTAGTAATATATAATTATCTATATATTGTATTTCTGAAATATTTTTATCTCTTAATTGTTCTTCATCTGTTTTTTGCTTCGAACACCCCGTTAATGTAATAACTACAATTATTATGAATAAAATTAATATTAAATTTTTAATTATCTTTTTTAGCATATTTCCTCCAAAATACTTTTTTCATATTATTTCCATAAATTCACTTTATATACCATGTATAATTATCTTTTTTATACAAATAATATTTTTTAAGGAGTTGTTATGTTAGCAAGTGTAAATTTATATAGTACAAAATCTGGTGAAATAAAAAATTTCTTAGAAACTTTTCTCGAAGTTCCAATAAATTTAAAAGATAATTTAACTTGGACAAAAAAATACAACAATCCTATAGAGATTGTTGATATTATTGGTAGTTTTATTGATAATAATGATAAATATAATATTGGTATGTGGATTTCTATTGATCCAGGTATTTTAATTAATATTACAGATTATAATGCAGATTTAATAATAAGATATATGTTTGAACGTTTTCCATATTGATTATTTCTCCATTACTATAGTAGTTGGTCCATCGTTTATTAATGAAACTTCCATATGGTTTCCAAACATTCCTTGTTCTACTTTTTCTATGCCATTTTCTTTACATTTTACTAAAAAATATTTATATAATTCATTTGCTCTTTCTGGTTCTTCTGCTTCTATAAAACTTGGTCTGTTTCCATCTTTAGTATTACCATATAGTGTAAATTGAGAAATTATAAGTAATTCCCCATTCACATCTTTTATTGACAAATTCATTTTACCATTTTCATCTTCAAAAATTCTTAAATTACATAATTTTTTTGCTAAATAGTCTGCTTCTTTTTCTGTATCTCCTTTTTTTACTCCTAGTAATACCATATATCCCTTTTCAATTTTTCCTACAACCTTATTTTCAACTTCTACTTTTGCTTTTTTTACTTTTTGTATTACTAATTTCATATTTTACTCCTATTATTCAAATTTTTTATCTCTAGTCATAAGCATTGTTACAGCTTCTCTTGGATCTAAGTTATTATATAAAATGTTATATACTCCATCTACAATTGGCATTTCTATATTATGAATTTTAGAAAGTTCGTATGCTGCTTCTATATTATCTATACTTTCTATTACCATTCCAACTTCTTTTCTCGCTTCTTCTATTGTTTTACCTTCACCTATTAATTTTCCTGCTCTTCTATTTCTACTATGTTCACTTAAACAAGTTACTATTAAGTCTCCTAATCCACTTAAACCATATAGTGTATCTTTTTCTGCTCCTAGAGCTATTCCTAATCTTGCAATTTCGCCTAAACCTCTAGTTATAAGTGCTGCGAAAGAATTATCTCCTAAATTAATTCCTGCTGCAACACCTGCACAAAAAGCTATAATATTTTTAAATGCTCCTCCTATTTCTACACCTCTAATATCATGTGATGTATATATTCTAAATTCTGGAGTCATAAACTCGTTTTGAACATCATATAAAATTTCGTCTTCTTCTGATGCAATAACCATTACTGTTGGAATTCCTATAGAAACTTCTTCTGCATGACTTGGCCCAGAGAAAACTCCTATTTTTGCATTTGGCATTTCTTGTCTTACAACTTCATCTAAAGGTAATAATGTTTCTTTTTCAAATCCTTTAGAGCAAATAATTATTGGTTGGTTTGTTACATATTTTTTATATTCTTTTACTGTACTACGTGTAAATTTAGATGGTGTAACATGTAGTATTATTTCTGATCCTTCTATTGCATCTTTATAATCTAAAACACATTCTATTCCTTCTGGCAAATTTACATTTGGTAAAAATTTGCATTTTCTTTCGTTATTTATAAGGTCTGCTTCTTCTTTAGAAAATGACCACACTTTAACTTTATGTCCCATTTTAGCTAGATGAATTGCTAACGCTATTCCCCAACTTCCACTTCCTATTATTGTAACTTTTTTCATTAGTTTCACTCCTATTTTTTAAAACTTAATTTGTTTTCTGAACCATTTAGTATTCTTTTAATATTTTCTCTATGATTAAACAATACTATTATTGCTAATATTACACTATATACAAAATATCCATTTCCTATTCCTGTACTTTCTACTATGTAATGTCCTTCACCTACAAATAATGTTAAAACTGGAAATAATATTGCAGCTGCTATTGACCCTAAAGAAACCATTCTTGTTAAAGCCATTAAAACTAGGGCAAATACTAAACATATTAAACCTAATTGCCAGTTCGTCATTAACAAAATTCCAAGTGATGTAGCTACACCTTTTCCACCTTTAAAGCCAAAAAATATTGGGAATGTATGTCCTATAACAACAGCAATCGCAGCTATTTGTACTAATAAAGCTTTATTAGTATCTTTCAAAATATTACCCACTACTATTGCTATTGCTATTGCAACAACACCTTTTAAAATATCACAAACAAGTGTTATTGCTGCATATTTTTTTCCTAAGTTTCTTAGCATATTAGTAGTTCCAGCATTTCCACTTCCCTTTTGCCTAATATCATATCCTGCTTTTTTCTTGCTTATTAAAATTGAAAAATTAATACTTCCTATTAAGTAAGCTATTATAGCTATTATTATATATTCCATGTATATTCCTCCTATTTTGTCTCTATTGTGTTTCCTTTTTCTCTTACGATAATTCTTATAGGTGTACCTATAAGTCCAAATTCATTTCTTATTTGGTTCATCAAATACCTTTGGTATGAAAAATGAAATAAGTTCTTTACATTTACAAATATTACAAATGTTGGCGGTTTAGTAGAAGCTTGAGTTGCATATAATATTTTTAATCTACGCCCTCTGTCTGTAGGTGGCTGTCTTACTGCTACTGCCTCTGTTATTATTTGATTTAAAGTTGCTGTTGGTATTCTTATTGCATTTTGATTTGCTACAATATTTATCATTTCGAATAATTTGTTTATTCTTTGTCCTGTTTTAGCTGATATAAATAATATTGGTGCATAAGATAAATATGATAATTTTTCGTATACTTCTTTTTTATATCTTTCTAAAGTTCCATTTTCTTTTTCCAAAGCGTCCCACTTATTTACTACAATTATTACACCTTTTCCGGCCTCATGTGCTTCTCCTGCTATTTTTGCATCTTGATCTGTAACTCCTTCTGTTGCATCTATTAATAGTAAACATACATCTGCTCTTTCTATAGCAAGTTTTGAACGCATTACACTATATCTTTCTATGTTTTCGTTAACTTTAGATTTTCTTCTAATTCCTGCTGTATCTATTAATACATATTTCCCATATTCGTTTTCATAATAAGAATCTATAGCATCTCTAGTTGTTCCTGCTATATTACTTACAATTACCCTGTTTTCACCTAATATCTTATTTATTAATGATGACTTTCCAACATTTGGTTTGCCTATTACTGCAACTTTTATTTCTGTTCCTATTTCCTCTTCTTCGTTTTCTTCTGGAAATTCTTCATAAACTGCATCTAATACATCTCCTAAACCTTTTGCATTAGTTGCCGAAATAGCATATGGCTCTCCTAGACTTAAATTGTAAAATTCGTATATTTCATCTTCTACTTTTCCAAATGAATCAGATTTATTACATACTAAAACAACTGGTTTTTTAGCCTTTTTAAGCATTATAGCAATGTCTTCATCTGCTGCTGTAACACCTTGTCTTATATCTGTCATAAAGATAATTACATCTGCTATATCTATAGCAATATTAGCTTGATTTCTCATTTGTACTAGAATTTCATCATTTGATTCTGGCTCTATTCCACCTGTATCTATTAATGTAAATTCTCTTCCTCTCCAATTTGCTTCGCCATAAACTCTATCTCTTGTTACTCCTGGAGTATCTTCTACGATAGATATTCTTTTTCCAACTATATAATTAAAAAATGTTGATTTTCCAACATTTGGTTTTCCTATTATTGCAACTATTGGTTTTGCCATTAAATTCACCTCTCTTTTCCCATTTTATACTATTTGCTAAGTCAAGTCAATAGTGCTTCTTTTACATTTTTTGTATTTAATTTTTATATTTATCTTGCCTTTTCATAATACTTAATTTTAAAAAGCGTACCTAAGATTTCTGAAAAATGTAAATTTAAAAAAATCTAAGGTACGCTATAATCTTTTTATAAAGATTTTCATGCTAAATGAAAAAAACTAAAATATTAATTAATTAACATTTTAGTTTTTTATATCTTAATTATTTTCTGTATTTGTTTCCTTAACTACAACTTCTTCTCCATCATAATATCCACATGTTGGGCAAACTCTGTGTGGCATTACAGGTTCATGGCAATGTGCACATGTTGCAAATTTTGGAGTTTCTAATTTCCATGTTGATCTTCTTTTATGTGTTCTTTGTTTTGACCATCTTCTTTTTGGTTGTGCCATTTTTATCCCTCCTTTGACTTAAGATATTTATATATCTATTTTATTTTTCGCATAAATTCAGTTACTGTATAAGTATACTAGCATTTTTTGTTTTTGTCAATACTTAAATTACTGTATTTTTGATATTTTAAAGTTTTCATAATCTATTTCATACTTATGATCTGTTTCACTATTTGTTTTTATAGATATTGAATTATCTGTTTCATTTAAAGTTGCATCTAGTCCAGTTTCTTTTAACCTCTCTACTGTTACTAATCCTTTAATTTGTTTTATTTTGTTTTCATCACCTGCTGCTTGTTCTATAAGTAATTTATAATTTTCTTTATTTTGTAAATCATCTTTTGCTAAGTTTAATGCTCTTTGAACTTGTGATTTAAATTCGTCTTCATCAAACGCATCTACAATTCTACTCCATTTTAAACTTCCTTGATAATTTATAGTTTCTGCTTCAAATCCTATATTTTTTAACTTTTCAACATATAAATACTGTATTCTTTCTACAATAGATTTATATAAACTGTCTATTTCTTCTAATGTCATATCATTTAAAACTACCGAATTGTCATTAGTTAAATTAACTACTTCTACATTATTACTAAATTCTTTCTTATCATTATAATTAATTATATTTGACTTATTTCCTATAAGGTTTTCTAGCGTTACATTTACTTCTAAATTATCTCTTTCAACATTTCCTTTTAATTCTATTATTAGTGTATTTTTATCTGTTATAGTTTCTCCAGTTGTAGAAATTTGCTCAATCTTTAAAGAATTTTTAGCATCTGAAGTAGTTCTTTCCATATTTATTTTTGTAACTATATTATTGCCATCATTTGAGTTCTTAACTATTTCTACTTTTTGACTATTTTCTGAATTATTATTATTTATTGTATAGTTATAGTCTGTAGTTTCTATTTTGGTATTTATAAGTTTCATGTTACATTCATATACCATAATTTTTATAGTACCATTTTCTTGTATTTGTTCACGTTTTAAGTCATCTATTTCTTCTTGTATAGCTTGTTTTATTTTTATAGTATAAGAATTATCTAACTGCAAAAATTTAACAATATATTTTAAAGTTAATTCATCTGTCATTAACGTTTCTAATAATCTTATTCTTAGAGAAGATACTTCTTCTTCTGTTAATGTTAGTGTATACACATTGCCTTTCATTTGTTTTCCATTTACTTGCATTGGAACTTTTTGCTTTGTATAGTGGTTGCTTAATATTTCTTTATTTAAAATGTTTTGATATGTAGAAAGTATCCTTCCTTTGTCTTCTGGTTTCATATTTTTATAAATATTGTAATCTATTTTTTCAAATCGATTTGGTATTTTTTCTACATTTTCTATACCTAATTTTGTATAAACTTCCCTTAGGTTTTCATTTCTTAATAGTAAGTATTTATATACTACCTCATCTGATTTTAAAGCATAGTTATTATCATTTCTTGCAAAATTTACTTTAAATTGATCTTTATTATCATATATTATTTTTGCTTCTGTTTCTGATTTCTTTTCTGGTGAATTACTTTTAGTATTATATTCTATTTTTGTCTTATTAATAAGATCATCAAATTGTTTCGTATCACTTTCAGAATTATCTGTATTTCCTGTTTTTATTGTTAATTCACCTTTTCCATTATATGAGTTATTCTCTATTCTTTGATAATACCTATCTAGTAAATTTGTATCAAACACATCTGCTATATCCCCATTTTGATATAGGTATTTATAAAATAATTCTTGTGTACTTTTAAATGTATCTGTCGCACAATTTAAATAAATTAGTACTCCTCCTATTATAAAAATTAAACTTGTTATGATAGAAAGTATTATAATCAAAATTCTTTTCTTTCTCCCCATCATATCTTTTTCCTCCCATCTTTAGTATAATTATTTTTTCATTCTTTGTTTTACAACTTCATACATTACAATTCCTGCTGACACTGAAGCATTTAATGAAGTTATTTTACCATGCATTGGTATTTTCACTAGAAAGTCACAATTTTCTTTAACTAACCTGCTCATACCATATCCTTCACTACCTATTACAAGGGCTAGAGGTATTGAAAAATTTTCTTCGTAATGATATTTTTTAGTATTCATATCTGTTCCACATACCCATATATCATTTTCCTTTAGATATCTTATTGTCTCTGTTATATTATTTACTCTCGCTATTTTCATATATTGAACAGCACCCGCTGATACTTTATTAACCGTACTATTTACTGCTACTGCTCTTCTTTTTGGTATAATTATCCCATGAACACCAGCTGTTTCTGCTGTTCTAATTATTGAACCTAAATTATGTGGATCTTCAATACCATCTAATATTAAAATAAATGGTGTTTCATTCCTTTGTTTTGCTTCTTCTAAAATATCTTCTACAGAACTATATTCAAATGGAGGAACAATAGCAATAACTCCTTGATGATTTTTCGTTTGACTCATTTGGTCTAATTTTGATTTATCTGTTTGCACTACAATAACTTTATTTTCTTTTGCTTTTGCGATAATCTTATTTATTGAACCATGTTTTTCTCCTTGTTGTATAAAAATTTTGTTAATGTCTTTTCCAGATTCTAATAATTCTAATACACTATTTCTTCCTTCTATTTGGTCAGCATATTCTTTTTCGTTCATCTTTTCCTCCTATTAATTTGTTATGATATTTTTTAAAAACTCTTCTAAAAATTTTAACACTGTATTTATTCTATCAAAATTTTCCACATCTCTATATTTTTTAGAAATTTCTATTTGCATACAAGGAACTTTAGTTTGTTTATTTATGCTATTAGCAATTGTATGTAATGTACTAGCTTTAAACACTTTATCTACTGTAATGTTTAAATTATATTTTTTACCTAATTCTACTATTTTATTAGCATATTCTTTTTTATTATTTAAATTTTTATAATTAAAAGTACCTACATCTATATCAAAGCCTTGTCCTTCTTTAGCCCCATGAATGTCTAATAAAAATTTTATTTGTTTTTTCTTTATTATCTCAGCCAATTTGTTTTTATATTCATTATTTTCTAGATCATAGTTCGCATCATCATTACAATTTTTAGTTTTATATATACAATTACAGTTTAAAACATTTTGCAATAATATTGCTATTGTTCCTGTATGGCTATCTCTAGCTTTTATTTTTCCATTTCTTAAGTGACTTACACTATGTGGAGCAGATAAAATTATTTTTTCATTTCCTTCTATATATTCAAATGATTCATTATTTTCATTATTATATTCATCAAACTTATTATCAATTTGTATAAATTCTTTTTTAGTTATATTCATTTTTATTCCTATTTCTCTTCATCCAATTTTAGTACAGATAAAAATGCTTCTTGTGGAATTTCTACATTACCAATCTCACGCATCTTTTTCTTTCCTCTTTTTTGTTTCTCTAGAAGTTTCTTTTTACGAGTAATATCTCCACCATAGCATTTTGCAAGAACGTCTTTTCTCATTGCAGAAATAGTTTCTCTAGCTATAATTTTTCCACCTATTACAGCTTGTAATGGAATAGTAAATAAATGACGTGGTATAACAGTTTTTAATTTTTCTATCATTTTTCTGCCTCTTTCATATGCAGAATCTTTATGTACTATAAAGCTTAATGCATCTACACTTTCACCATTTACATATATATCTAATTTTACTAATTCAGATCTTCTATATTCTTTTAATTCATAATCAAATGAAGCATATCCTTTTGTTTTTGATTTTAATGTATCAAAAAAGTCGTATATAATTTCATTTAATGGTAGTTCGTAAATTATAGTAACTCTATTTTCATCAAGGTATTTCATATCTTTATATATACCTCTTCTATTTTGACAAATTTCCATTATATTTCCAACAAATTCTTTTGGAGTTAAGATTTCTGCCTCTACAAAAGGTTCTTCCATATAACTAATTTCTTGTTGTTTTGGTAAATCTGCTGGGTTATATAATTCCACAATTTCACCATCTGTTTTATAAACTTTATAAATAACTGATGGTGATGTTGTTATTAGGCTTAAGTCAAATTCTTTATCTAATCTTTCTTCTATTATTTCTAAATGTAATAGTCCTAAAAAACCACATCTAAATCCAAAGCCAAGTGCATTAGAAGTTTCTGCTTCATACTGAAGTGCTGCATCATTTAACTGTAATTTTTCTAAGGCTACTTTTAAATTCTCGTAGTCACTACCATCTACAGGATATAGTCCACAATAAACCATTGGGTTCACTTTTTTATATCCTGGTAAAGGTTCTTCTGCTCTATCATCTTTTAAGGTAATAGTATCTCCTACTCTAATATCTGATAAACTCTTTATACTTGCTGCAATATAACCTACATCTCCTGCGACTAATTCATTACAAGGAAAATATTTTCCTGGTTCGAAAAATCCTACTTCTGTTACTACAAAAGTTTTTTGAGAAGACATTAATAGTATTTCGTCTCCTACCTTTATTTTTCCTTCTCTTACTCTTACATAGCTTACTGCACCTTTGTAGTTGTCATAAAAAGAATCAAAAATTAGGCATTTCAATTTTTGATTTTTGTCTCCTGAAGGTGCTGGAATATCTGTTATAATTCTTTCTAAAACTTCTTCTACATTTAGCCCTGTCTTTGCAGAAATACAAGGTGCATCCTCTGCTGGAATACCTATAATATCTTCTATTTCCTTTTTTACTTCATCTGGTCTTGCATTTGGTAAATCCACCTTATTTATTACAGGTAAAATCTCCAAATTATTGTCTAATGCTAAGTAAACATTTGCTAATGTTTGTGCTTCTACCCCCTGACTACTATCTACTACTAGTATTGCACCTTCGCAAGCTGCTAGGCTTCTAGACACTTCATAATTAAAGTCTACATGTCCAGGTGTATCTATTAAATTAAATATATATTCTTCTCCATTTTTTGCTTTGTAAACCATTCTTACAGACTGTGATTTTATTGTTATTCCTCGTTCCTTTTCTATTTCCATATTATCTAGAACTTGTGATTCCATTTCTCTTTTTGAAAGAACTCCTGTCATTTCTATCATTCTGTCTGCTAAAGTTGACTTACCATGATCTATATGTGCAATTATGCTAAAATTTCGTATGTTTTGCTGTCTATCTTTCATAAAATTCCTCCGTATTTAACTTTATTTATTTTACCATAGCAAAACTCTAAACGCAATATTGATTTTTTAAAACAAAAAATGTTATAATACCTAAGATTATAGGAGGTTTTGTTATGGAATTTATTTTAGCATCTTCTTCTCCTAGAAGAAAACAATTATTATCAACAATAATAAGTAATTTTGATATTATTCCAAGTGATATTGACGAAAATAGATTAAAAAAGATTGAATCTAATCCACAAAAACTAGCTGAAAAATTGTCATATGAAAAAGCGTATTCAATTTTTTTAAATAAATATAAAGAAAATAATGAATATACCGTAATTGGTTCTGATACATTAGTTTCTTTTGGTAACCTTATTTTAGGAAAGCCTAAAGATAGAGATGACGCTATTCGTATACTAAAACTTTTACAGGGAAATTCACATGACATATATACTGGTACTACAATAATTATAAAGACAGAACATTCTGTTGTTTTTGAAACAAGAGTTAATAAATCTACTGTTTATTTTAAGAATATGTCTTATTATGACATCTGTTCTTATGTAGACACAAAAGAACCCATGGATAAAGCTGGTGCTTATGCTGTACAAGGTATTGGTAAAGTTTATTTAAAAGGATACGATGGTGACTATAATTCTATAGTTGGATTAGATACACATATGATTAGAAATATTTTTGAAAAGTATAATTTAATTTAAAAAGGAGTTTATATGTTAAGCAAATATTTAGAAAAGCTAGAGTATGATAAAATTACTAAAAACTTAGCAAAATATGCTAAAACTTTTATTGGTAAAAATTTTTGTCTTTCTCTACTACCTTTTAGTGAAAATAATAAAGTTATAAAAGCTTTAAATGAAACTAATGAAGCTCTTCTCTTAAGATATAAAAAAGGTTCTATCCCTATTTGTGAAATTTCTGAAGGGATTAATGTTTCTTTAAAAACATTAAAAAGTAATAAAATATTATCTATTGTAGATGTTTTAAATATTGGAAAAATTCTAAAGCTTTCTAGTGAATTGAAGTCCTACTTCTTTTCTGATGAGCTTATAGACTTAAATGATTTTAATACTATATATTCATATTTTGATAATTTATATAGTAATAAAAATATAGAAAATAAAATATTTTCTGCAATTATTGATAAATTTACAATTGATGATAAAGCTTCTTCTAATTTATACAATATTAGATCCGAAAAGAGAAAAATTGATCAAGAAATAAAGAATAAACTAAATAATTATATTTCTTCTTCATATTCAAAATATCTTCAAGATCCTGTTGTAACTATAAAAAATGATAGATATGTAATCCCTGTTAAAGAAGAATATAAAAATAATATAAAGGGTTTTATTCATGATATATCTAATAGTGGTTCTACTGTATTTATTGAGCCTATATCTGTTTTTGATTTAAATAGCAAAATTAGCGCTTTAACTGTAGAAGAAAACATAGAAATTGAGAAAATTCTAACTAATTTTACATCTATACTTTTTGAGATTTTAGATGAATTAGAAAATAATCTTAGGTTAATTGGATTACTTGATTTTATCTTTGCAAAAGCTAATTATTCTATATCTTTAAATGCAACTAGACCTCTATTAAATAAAAATAAAGAAGTTAACTTAATAAAAGCACGACATCCTTTAATAGATAATTCTGTTGTTGTACCAATTAATATAAACTTAGGTATAAATTTTAATACGCTTGTAATTACTGGACCTAACACAGGTGGAAAAACTGTAACTTTAAAAACAACTGGATTAATAGTTCTAATGGCTATGTCTGGTTTAAATATACCTGCTAGTGAAAATAGTAGCGTATTCGTTTTTGATAATGTTTTCGCTGACATTGGTGATGAGCAAAGTATTCAAGAATCTTTAAGTACGTTCTCTTCACATATATTAAACATTATCGAAATATTAAATAGCTCTACTTCAAATAGTTTAGTTTTAGTAGATGAACTTGGTTCTGGAACTGACCCTATGCAAGGTAGTAGTTTAGCAATTAGTATTTTAGAGCATTTATATAATAATACTACTTTAACTATTGCCACTACTCACTATCCTGAGATTAAAAATTATGTTTTGACTCATTCAGGTTTTGAAAATGCAAGCCAAGAATTTAATTTAGAAACTCTTTCTCCTACTTATAGATTATTAATAGGTGTTCCTGGAAAAAGTAATGCTTTCGAAATAAGCAAAAAGTTAGGTCTTCCTGAATCTATTTTAAAAAGAGCTAATAGTTTTTTAGATGATGATACTATTCATATTGAAGATTTACTAAAAAGCATTTATGATAATAAATTAAGAATTGAACATGAAAAAATAGAACTTGATAAAAAATTATTAGAAGTTAATAAATTACAAATATCGCTTGAAAAAGATGTTTCTGATGTTCAAAACAAACAAAATGAAATTATTAATAAAGCCAAATTAGAAGCTCGTGAAATATTATATTCTGCAAAAGATGAAGCAACTAACATTATCCGCCAAATGCGAAAGATAGAACATAATCATGGTAATTTAAAAGATTTAGATAATTTTAGAAATAGCTTAAATGATTCTATTAAAGATTTTTCTATTGCAAAAGATCCTTCTACTTCATTTAGTAACTTAGACGTAAAAATGTTAAAAGTTGGAATGGACATATATGTAAAAAAATTTATGAATAATGCTATTCTACTTACATTACCTAATAAAAATAATGAAGTGCAAGTACAATGTGGCAATATGAAGTCTTTTGTACCTATTTCTGAAATCTCTATTAGTACAAGTAAAAAAAGTCATTCTAACATTTCTTCTAAATCTTTTTCTACAATCAAATCAAAGAACATTTCTTCTGAAATTAATGTTATTGGTCAGACAGTTGATGAAGCAATTTTTGTTATAGATAAATATTTAGACGACTGTAGCCTAGCAAAATTAAAAACTGCACGAATAGTTCATGGTAAAGGTACCGGCAAATTAAGAAGTGGCATTCATACTTTTTTAAAGAAACATCCACATGTAAAGTCTTTTAGGTTAGGTACTTTTGGTGAAGGTGAAATGGGTGTTACTATTGTGGAGATAAAATAATTATATGAAAAAGACTCTATTGATCTTTTTATTAATAAATATATAAAATAATAATTTATTATGGTTGCAAGATTTTCTAGCATTTGCAATATCTAGAAAATCTTGCTTTTTTTATTCTAACTTGCTTTTCTTAATTCCCTTGCATGTTGCAATGATATTTCCGAAACAATTCCACTTGCGATTCTCGCTATTTCTTCCAAAACTTCTTGTTCATTTAGATTTTTAATTCTCGTTTTAGTATTATTTTCTTCTACTTCCTTATAAATATAGTAATTTGAATTTCCTTTAGCTGCAATACTAGCTAAGTGTGTAACAATTATAACTTGATGTTTCTTAGAAATAGTTTTTAATTTTTCTCCTACTGAATTTCCTGCTTTACCACTAATACCTGTATCTATTTCATCAAATATTAAAATTGGTACTTCATCTATATCTGATAATACTGTTTTTATTGCTAACATTATTCTAGACATTTCTCCCCCTGAAGCTGTTTTTATAAGTGATTTAAAATCTTCTCCTTTATTTGTTGTTATCATAAATTCGACTTCATCTATTCCATCTTTATTAAAATTGATATTATTTATGCTTATTTTAAATCTTGCATTTGGCATTTCTAAATCTGCAAGTTCTTTATTTATTTTTTCTGCTAGAATAAGAGCTTTTTCTTCTCTATCCTTATGAAGTTCTTTTCCCAATTTTTCTAATTCTATTATTACATTTTCTAATTTACTCTTTAATTTTTTATTTTTTTCCTCTACATTTTCTATTTTATTTATTTCTTCTTCTACTTCTTGTTTATAATTTAATATTTCTCCAATAGTATTACCATATTTTCTTTTTAAGTCATTTATTTCATCTATCCTATTTTCTATGTTTTCTCTTTCTGATTCTTCGAAATATGAATCTGAATTATAGTGGCTTAAGTCTATAGCTATTTCTTGTAAATCATAGTAATTACTTTTTAATGAACTTAATGTTTTTTGATATTTTACATTTATGTCTTCTATTCGCTCTAATCGTTTAATTGCAATACTTAAGGCATTTAAAGCATTTTCATTTATTTGTAAATCTGCTTCACTTAATGACTTAGATATTTTTTCTGCATTTACTATTAGATTTTTTTGTTCTTCTAATTCTTCATCCTCATTAATTTTTAAATTAGCATTTTTAATTTCATTTAACTGATAATATAATAAGTCTAATTTGCGTTGTTTTTCCTTTTCATCTCCATAGTTCTCTTTTAATTCTTTATTAATTGAAATATATTCATCATATAATTTTGTATATTCTAATTTCCTATTTAAAAACTCTTTTCCTAAAAACTTGTCTAAATATTTAATATGATTTTCTTTATTTAATAAATTTTGATTATCATTTTGACCATGAATATTTATTATATTTTTCATAAAGTCTTTTAATTCGTTTACTGTTACCAATCTACCATTTATTTTACAAGTATTTCTACCATTATCATATATTTCTCTAGAAATTATTATATTATTGTCTATAGCTTTAGGATTATCTGGTAAATATATACTAACTTCTACAAAAGAATGATTTTCTCCTTTTCTTATCATTTCTTTAGAAAATCTACCCCCAGATACTATTCCTAATGCGTCTATTATTAAAGTTTTTCCTGCTCCTGTTTCTCCTGTTAATATATTCAGACCTTTTGAAAAGTCTATTAATATTTCATCTATTATTCCTATGTTCTTTATATGCAATGTAGATATCATATATCTGCCTCCTTATTTCAACTCTTTATATGCTTCTGCAGTAATTTGTATTGAGTTTTTCTGAATTTCATATAAATCTAATAAATTATTTTCATTTTTTTCTATATATAACAAATATTCTATGTTACCTGCTGGTCCCTTTATTGGTGAATATGTTAAATTTATAATTTTAAAACCTAATTTATTTGCAAATATTACTATATTTTGAATAACCTTTTGATGTACTTTTATATCTTTTACTACACCATTTTTATTTAAATGATTTTTTCCTGCTTCAAATTGAGGCTTTATTAAAATTACCGCTTTTCCTTTTATTTTCAACATTTCATATATTTTTGGAAGTACTTGTATCTCTGATATAAATGAAACATCTGAACTAATAAAATCTAACTTTTCTATGCTATTACTTTCTAGATCTTTAACATTTGTTCCTTCTAAATTTATTATTTTTTTGTTGTTTAAAAGTTGCTCAGCTAATTGACCATGTCCAACATCTATTGAATAAACTTTTTTAGCTCCATTTTGCAACATACAATCTGTAAAACCTCCTGTTGATGCTCCTATATCTGCACAGATTCTATCTTTTAAAGCTATTTCAAATTTATTAATAGCTTTTTCAAGTTTAAGTCCACCTCTACTTACATATTTTAGTGTTTCTCCTTTTATTTCTATATTAGATACATCATTTATAATTTTACTTGCTTTTTTTATTTGTTTGCCATCTACATATACATTCCCTTTTTCTATTTCATATTTAGCTTTTTGCCTAGTTTCAAAATATTTCTTTTTAACTAAAATAATATCTATTCTTTCTTTTTCATTTAACATTTTTTACCTCTTTTAAAACTTTTGTTCGCTTTCTATTATATATTATTTTTTTATTTTGTCAATATATATTTACGAAATTTTGTTTCTATTGACTATTATTTATTTTTATGATATAAATATTTATGTTAGTTATATGGCCCGTTGGTCAAGCGGTTAAGACGTAGCCCTCTCAAGGCTGAATCATGGGTTCGATTCCCGTACGGGTCACCAAATTATTTTAGAGTATCAAGTAATTCCTCGATTTTGCTTGATACTCTTTTTTTGTAATTAACACACTTTTAACATATTAGTTACTAAAATATTTATCTTACAAGTTTCTTTTTTGATTTTTTTCTTTTTTTATGCTATAATTATTTATATTTAACTTGTTGATAGCAAAAAAAGAAAGGAGCACATAGACTATGTGGTTTTTTATTATTTTAATTATTCTTAGCGTTTGTTTAAAGCTTGGTGATTGGGCCTTTTATCTTGGCTTATTTGGTATATTATTATTCTTTGCAAATTTGGTAATAAATAGCCTCTTAAAACCAGAAGACTCAACAGATGGAGAGCGGATTCTTATATTAATATTAAAAATTGTAGTTTTCGCATTAATCTGGAAGTGGTATTGGTAATAATAAACTCTATGGCATACGTCATAGAGTTTATTATTTTTTGGAATATTTTTCTATTTTTTGGATATATTATTAGTACAAGTTTTTAAGGAGATGATTGTATGAAAGCTACAAAAATATATCAAATTCTACATGACAAGCAAAAAGTCGATATTTTTTATAATGAAAGACCTGTTTGGATACAAGAAATAAATAATGATGTTGCCAAAGTTGGCTTTATCGATAATTTTGAAGAAAAAAATGTACTAATAGAAGATTTATATGAAAAAAATTTATATAATGATTAAATTTATTTATTATAAAAAAGCATGAATAAGTTTTTCTAGTAAATATACATTCTGAAAAGATCTTATTCATGCTTTAATTATTCATGTTCAAGGCAAGATTTTTATTTAATAATATTATTAAAAACTTCTAGATGAGCCTCCTCCTCCAGAAGCTCCACCTCCACCAAATGAACCTCCTCCAAAAGAGCCTCCGTCCACCATAATGGCCTCCACCACCAAATCCTCCTAAAAAGAAGATTCCGTGTCTACTAGAAAAAATTATTAGCATTATAAAAATACCTACCATTATAAGCTCTGGAATTATGTTTCTATCATTGCTTGTTTCTATTGCTGTAGCTTCTGCTACACCATCTATTTCTATTCCATACTCTGCTATTACTTCTTGTAATATTGCATTAAATCCATTCTTTATACCTGTATCAAAATCATTCTCTTTTAGATATGGAATTATATATTCGTCTTGAATTCGTCCTGTTTTCCCATCTGTTAAAATTCCTTCTAAACCATATCCCACTTCTATTCTAAGCATTCTTTCTTCATAAGCACATAATATTAATGCTCCATTATTTTTTTCTTTATCACCAATGCCATATTCTCTAAATAATTCCGTAGCGTATTCCTCTAAAGACTTTCCTTCTAAGTTTTTAGCAGTAACTACAACTATTTGTGCTCCTGTCTTACTTTCTAAGGATTTATTCATATTTATAATATATTCTTCAGTTTCATTTGATAGTAAATTCGCTGAATCATTTACGAAGAACTCACTTGTCTTAGATACTATAGCATATGAATTATTTCCAATTAATATAATAATTGTTATAATAAATATTAATACATATTTAATTTTTTTATTGTACTGTATTGAAGTCAACAGTTGGTACCTCCTCGCTTCCTTCAGATGCTTGGAAGTATTCCTTATTTTCAAATCCAAACATTCCAGCTATTAAGTTCGTTGGAAATTTCTTTATTTTTGTATTATATTTTTTTACAACATCATTATAATCTTTTCTTGCTGTAGCTATACGATTTTCTGTTCCAGCTAATTCATCTGATAAATTTATGAAATTTTGTGATGATTTTAAATCTGGATAATTTTCTACTACTAGTAATAATCTATTTAAGGCTCCTGTTAATTGTTGGTCTGCACTTGCTTTTTCTGCTACAGTATTTGCTCCTGCAAGTTTTGCTCTAGCATCTGTAACTGAATCTATTACAGATTGTTCTTGGTTTGTATATCCTTTTACTGTATTTACTAAATTTGGAATTAAATCTGCCCTTCTTTGCAACATTGTATCTATGGTTGCTAATTTATTATCCACTTCTTCTGATAATCCAACTACACCATTATAGCTAGAAGCTATTCCCGCTATTATTGCTAATAATATTACAACCACTACTATAATTGCTATTGTAGATTTTTTCATAATTTTTTCCTCCTTATTTTAAATTTAATATAACCACTACTTAAGTTTTTATTCTTTAGTAGTGGTATTTATTACTTATTATTATGGTAAAAAGTTCATAGGATTTACTCTATCATTATATCCTCCTGGTGATTTTCTTACTTCATAATGTAAATGTGGCCCTGTTGAATTTCCTGTATTTCCTGAATACATTATTAAATCACCTTGTTTTACTTCTTGTCCTACTTTTGCGACTAAAGATGAAGCATGTGCATATAATGTATAATATCCATTATAATGTTTAATTTTCACATAATACCCATAACTATCTGAACCACCCCAAGTAGATGTTACTACAATACCATCTGCTGCTGCATATGCAGGTGTTCCTACAGATACACCAAAGTCTACTGCACCATGATATTTTCCACTAGAATAATACATTGTAGCTGTAATTTTTCCACTTTTTACTGGTCTTATAAAACCTTTAGAGCTTACTCCTCCAGTTGAAGTAGATCCTGAATTTGAACTAGCTGAATTATTTTGTTCTTCGGCTTTTTTCTTTGCTTCTTCATATTTCTTTTGCAAAGCTCTTTCTTGTTCTTTTTCTTTAGCATCAAGTTCTTTCATCTTTTTTTCATATGCCTTTACATCACTTTCTAAGTCATGTGACTGTTCTGTTAATTCTTCTACCTTTGTTTCTTCTTTATTTTTTGCTTTATTCAATTCTTTTTTTACAGATTCTAATTCTGTTTTCTTTGTTTCTATTTCATTTAAACTTGCATTTATTTTTTCTTGTATTTCGGCTATTTCTTTTTTATCATTTTCTAATTTTTGTATTAGCTCTTTGTCTGCTGCTGTTAGTGTTTCTATCATATAATAACTAGATATAAATTCTGTTAAATCTGAAGATGATAATAACATATCTAAATATGAAACTTCTCCTGCCTCATATAAAGTTATTAATCTTTCATCTAATAAGCTTTGGTTCTTTGCTCTTTCTTGTTCTAATTCATCTAATTTCTTTTGCATTTCATTAGCTTCCTTTGTTTTTGAAGCAATTTCACTTTCTAAAGAGCTTATTTGAGATTCATAGGAATTTATTTGTCCAGATAAATCATTAACTTTATCTTGTGATTCCTTTTTTTGGTTATTTATGTCATTTAAGTTTTCTTTTGTTTCTTGTATTTTCTTATTTAGCTCATTTTTTTGGCTTGTAAAACTTGAAGCCGCATATGATGTTGACAATAAATTTAATAATACTACTATAACTGTTAATATAGCTATAAGTTTTATATGTATTTTCTTCATTTTATCCTCCGTCTTTTAGTAAATTAATTTACTCCATCTTGATGTGTTACATATGGTAACGGATCTACAGGTGTTCCGTTTATTCTAACTTCGAAATGTGCATGTGGACCTGTTGAATTACCTGTATTTCCCGTTTGTAAAACTACATCACCTTTTTTTACTATCTGTCCTAATGTTACCATTATCTTGTCTCCATGTGCATATAATGTTGAGACTCCTCCACCATGGTCTATCATAACCATATTTCCATAAGCTGTATTATAATTTGCCTTTACTACAACCCCTTCGTTTGCAGCAAGGAAATTCGTTCCTATCGGTGCTGGTATATCAATTCCTGTATGTAATTTATATACTCCAGTTATAGGATGTACTCTCATTTTAAATGTAGAACTTAACTTTGTATAACCTGGCACTGGCCATAACATTTCTCCTCCTATATAATTTGGATTAATTATTAGGCTATTAGCTGTTATTGCTTGAATCTCCGATTCTAGTTGATTTAATTGTGTTTGATACGCATCTATTTCTGACTGTATTTGCTTTTCTTGGTCTGTTAATTGTGATGTATATGTATTTTTCATAACCCTTGTATTTTCTAATATTATTGCTGCCTTCTCTTTTTCCTCTTTTGATGTATTAACTTGATTTTTTTGTTCTTCTAGCTTCTTCTTTTGATCTTCTATTATTTTCTTTTGTTTTTCTATAGTGTCTAGAAAATCTACATTAGAGTCTGCCAAAATTGATAGCAAATAATAATTAGATAAAAACTCTGTTATTGTTTTTGAACTTAATACAACATCTAAATATTCTGTTGTACCAGCCTCATACATAGTAATTAGTCTATCATCTAATAATTTTTTTTGAGCTTTATAGTTTTCCTCTGCTTTTTTTATGTCTTCTTCTGTTTTGGAAATATCATTTTGTAAATTTACTATTTGATTATTATAATTAGTTATTTCTGCTTCATATTGTGCAATGTTATTATTTAGTTCTTGAACTTGTTGTAAATTTTGTGTTAGCTCCTCTTTTACTGCCTGAAGCTGAGTTGTTGCCATATCTTGATTTGCTTGCACTTGTGTTTGTTGTTCTTGTAAATCTGTTAATTCAGCTGCATATATTGTTGAAACCCCTAAATTTGATATTAACAACAACATGATTATTAATATTTTTAGAAATCTTCTCATTTTATTCTTCCTTTCTACACTTTTAAATACCTACGCATAGAAATACAACTTCCTAACACACCTATTCCAATTCCTAATATTGTATAAACAAGTACAATTAGTCCAAACATATCTACAAATGTTAATAAATTTATATTCATTGCAGATACAACTTGTGATTCTAAAATTTTTCCTGCAATTAAATTATAATTTATTCCTAAAATAATTATTGATATTGCTCCTGATATTATTCCAATTATTATACCTTCCACAATAAAAGGCCATCTTATAAAACTATTTGTTGCACCTACATATTTCATTATAGATATTTCTTTTCTTCTTGCATGTACAGTAAGTTTTATTGTATTTGATATTATAAATATTGAAATTATAATTAATATTGCAAGTATTACACCTGTTATTATTCTTATTCCATTTGCTAAATTGATTAATGTGGTTACAGTTTCATCTTTACTTGTTATATTTTTTATTACAAGCTCTGACTCAGATTTTCCTTCATCATATGCATCTATTTTTTTAATTACCTCTCCACTTTTAGTTAAATCTGTTAAAGTTACCACATAAGATGCTGGAAATATATTATTTTCTTCATATCCAGATAAAAGATCTGCTCTATCCTTAAATTGACTCTTTAATTGGTTTAATGCATCTTCTTTAGACTTATATTCTACTGTATTTACTCCGTCTATATTTCTTATATAGTCTTCCACTGCTTTTGTTTGATCTTCAGAAATATCGTATAAAAATACTTCTATTCCTTGCTCACTTTCTATTTGTTTCATTATACTATTAATATTTTGGGTAATTACAAAGAAAACACCAAATATTAACATTGTAAGACTCATGATTATTATTGATGCACTACTTGATTTTTTGTTTTTAAAAACATTCCTTATTCCTTCTCCTAATAGATAAGTTACAACATTATATCTCACAATTCATACCCACCTTTTTCATCATCTTTTACTATAGAGCCTTTACGAATATGTATAACTCTTTTGTTCATTTGATCTACTATATCTTTTGCATGAGTAGCAACAACAACTGTTGTCCCTCTTAAGTTAATATCATTTAATAAAGTCATAATGTCCCAAGCTGTATCTGGGTCTAAATTTCCTGTAGGCTCATCTGCAATTAGCATTGAAGGGTTATTTACTAAAGCTCTAGCAAGTGCTACCCTTTGTTGCTCTCCTCCTGATAGTTCATTTGGATACATTTTTGCTTTCGCACTTAAACCAACCAATGATAAAACCATTGGTACTTGTCTTCTAATATGTCTTGGCGTAGCTTTTACAATATACATAGCAAAAGCTACATTTTCGTAAACTGTTTTGTCTGGTAACAATCTAAAGTCTTGGAAAACAACTCCCATACTTCTTCTTAAATATGGGATTCTATTAGGTTTTAAAAATGTAGTATCTTTTCCATTTATTATTATATTTCCAGATGTAGGTTCTTCTTCTTTTAATATTAATTTAATTAGTGTTGACTTTCCTGAACCTGAAGCCCCTACAAGAAATGCAAAATCTCCTTTTTCTATAATGAAATTAGCATTTTTTACCGCTTCTGTTCCAGTGTCATATCTTTTGCAAACATTTCTAAATTCTATCATTTCAATTGCTCCTTAATTCGATATATTCTTATTTATATCTACAAAATATAATAACAATAAATAAGATTTATTGCAATAGGGTGTTAAAAATTTCCATTAATTATTTTTTCTATAAATTCTGCTATTGAATCTTTATCAATTTTAAAATATTTTAATAAATCTTCTGCTTTTCCAGACTTACCAAATTCGTCTTTAATTCCCATTTTGTAAACTTTTTTTGGATAATTTTCTGCAAGAACTTCACATACTGCTGAGCCTAATCCACCTATTATACTATGGTCTTCTATTGTTATAATATTTTTAGTTTCCTTTGCAGATTTTATAATTATTTCTTTGTCTATAGGTTTTATTGTATGCATATCTACAACTCTTATATTTATACCTTTAGCTTTTAGTTCTTCCATTGCTTCTATTGCCTCTGAAACAACTACTCCTGTTGCTATTATTGTTGCATCTGCTCCATCTCCTAATTGCACTCCTTTACCTATTTCAAATTTTTCATTTTCATATATTTTAGGTGTAGCTAATCTACATAGTCTTAAATATACTGGACCATTAAATTTGCTAATTTCGTTTATAGCCCATCTTGTTTGTGTGTCGTCTGAAGTGCACATTACTGTCATATTTGGTATAGTTCTCATTAATGATATATCTTCTAACATTTGGTGAGTAGCACCATCTTCTCCTACTGTTATTCCTGCATGTGTTGCACAAATCTTAACATTTAATTTTGGATAACAAATACTATTTCTTATTTGGTCATAAGCTCTTCCTGCTGCAAACATGGCAAATGTACTAACAAATGGTATTTTTCCACAAGTAGCAAGTCCTGCTGCTGTTCCTATCATATTTTGTTCTGCTATTCCCATATCAAAAAATCTATTTGGAAATTTTTTAGCGAAAATATTAGTTTTGGTTGCAGATGACAAATCTGCATCTAAAACAACAATTTGATCATTTTTTTCTCCTATATTGGCTAATTCTTCTCCAAAACTTTGTCTTGTTGCCTTCTTGTCATTTTTATTCATTTGATTCGCCTCCTAATTCTTTTATAGCTTTTTTATATTCTTCTTCATTTGGTGCTTTTCCATGCCAACTTGCATTATTTTCCATAAACGAAATTCCCTTTCCTTTTGTTGTTTTAGCAATTATTGCAGTAGGTTTTCCTTTTGTTACTTTAGCAATCTTTAAAGCTTCTTCTATTTCAGAAATATCATTTCCATTTATAGTAATTACTTTAAATCCAAAACTTTTAAATTTTTCATCTATTGGGTATGGATTTATAACATCTTCTATTTTCCCATCAATTTGTAAATTATTATTATCTATAAACACACACAAATTGTCTAATTTATATTTTGAAGATGCCATTGCTGCTTCCCAAATTTGTCCTTCTTCTATCTCTCCATCTCCCAAAATTGCATATACCCTATAATCTTTATTATCTAACTTCCCTGCTATAGCCATTCCATTAGCTGCAGATAAACCTTGTCCTAAAGAACCTGTAGACATATCTACTCCTGGTATTTTGTTCATATCTGGATGACCTTGTAAATTTGAATTTATGTTTCTAAAATTTTTTAATTCATCTTCTTTAAAAAAGCCTTTTATAGCTAATGTTGCATATAATGCAGGTGCACAATGACCTTTAGATAATACGAATCTATCTCTGTTTTCATCTTTTGGTTTTAGTGGGTCTATATTCATTTCTTTAAAATATAATACTGCTAGTATATCTGCTATAGATAATGACCCACCTGGATGTCCAGATTGTGCATAATACACTTCTTTTAATATATTTATTCTAATTTTATTTGATATATCTCTTAAATTATTTTCCATAATATTTCCCTTCTTTATTTATAATAAATGGGACAATAAGTAATGTTATCTTATTGCCCCATCTTTAGCTATTTAATTTTTATATCCCTATATCTTCTATAATTTATATAAGAAATAATAAATATTAAAATAACTACTGGTAATACCCATCTTGCTATATCTGTTCCAGTTTTTGGCAATAATTTGTCTGCTAAATCTTTGTCTACTGTTCCGTTATAATAATATGATGTATTTCCGTTCGAGTTATTATTAGTTGTTCCAGTTCCTGTACAGCCTGCTTTGCACCGGCAAAAAAGGCAGTGTAATCCGTGATCGGCAATGCCATCTTTTGTCCTCCTGGATCGTCTGTTTTTGTTTCCGTGCGTCCTTATTGAACCGCAGGATCCTGCATACATATAGATTACTACATCTTTTCGGTTCGTACAAGGTAATATCATCAAAAAACACTTTAAAATCACCGGATCCCTTGTTATAATTGCCTGTATCACCATTGACATGGGCTCTTATTCCTGCCCGACGTAGAAAGGAGACCTTTTATGTTCCGTATGTGGGGAAAGCTCTGGAAGGACAATCATCTGCTCCGGGATACTGTGGCCGCCAACGGGGACTATTCCATGTCCCGCACTGCCATGGTCTTTCAGGCTTTGGATGAGATCTGCCGCGAATTTGACCTGGGGCAGCCCATCTGGCTGGATTCCAATATAAAAGACTTTAAGCTCCACGATAAGACCAGATTCACAAGGGACAGCTTCATTGAGGAGATCGATTTTGATTACCTGGAGATCCATGTGATCGAGGAATAGCCGGGAAACAGCTTCCCAGAAAGCCTGGGACTGGCAGTTTTCCCGGGCCCTGGTAAAAAGAGTCTCACCTGCGGGCTTCTTCGCCTGGGGCGGGCCGCTTCTGCGGCATAGTTCTCTTCCGTCCCATAGCGGTCTCCGCGGGGCATTTTTATGCAGAGCGTACTTTCCTATGACATGAAAAAATACTGGCGCAGCCGCAGGAGATTTCCCCCAGGCTGGCACCAGTATTTTTTTATACGTTCATGCTTCCGCTTACAGTCTCTTTAAAAGAGCTTCTCTGGCTTCCTCATATCCAGGCTTTCCAAGAAGGGCAAACATATTTTTCTTGTAGCTCTCCACACCCGGCTGGTTGAACGGGTTTACACCCAGAAGATATCCGCTGACGCCGCAGGCAAATTCAAAGAAGTAGAAAAGCTGGCCAAGGCTGTATGCATCCTGGGACGGGATCTTTACCATAAGGTTGGGAACGTTTCCGTCGGTATGGGCCAGGATAGTGCCGTTCATGGCGCTCTTGTT